>Ga0209135_1000228_pt1 | contig 20341 bp, 18 predicted proteins | sample LauGreSBDMM110SD_4_FD_187570 | JGI IMG/M metagenome (GOLD analysis project Ga0209135, IMG submission 187570) | Freshwater lake microbial communities from Lake Michigan, USA - Su13.BD.MM110.SD (SPAdes) (version 3) | ecosystem: Environmental > Aquatic > Freshwater > Lake | place: Lake Michigan... | reverse complement strand
ATAGACGCCGACCATCGTTCCAAGGAATGCAGCAGCAGAACCAATAGAAAGATCTACCTGGCCCGCAATAAGCAACATCGTTCCGGGCACTGCAATGATTCCAGCAACTGAAAGAGCAGTAATAATGTTGATCGCGTTTTCGATATCAAAGAAGTACTCAGAAGCAAAACTAAAAAACGCAATCAGCAGAACGAGAAAAACTGAAAGAGCGAATAGTTCAGGGATGCTTCGACCTTTCTTCTTGGTCGTTGCATCACTAGTTTTCTGAGTATCGCTTGTCATTTTTATTCTAGCCTCTCGTTAGCTTGCCGCAGAGATTAAGGACTCTACGGTGATGTTATTACCCTTGAATTCAGCAATTTTGTGGCCCTTTGCCATCACAATTGCTCGGTCAGCTACTTGAACTACTTCCTCATGATCTGATGTTGTAATCAGAACGCCAATATTTTGTTCTTTCGCGCTCTTTCTTAAGGTCTCATAAATATCTCTACGTGCACCGACGTCGACTCCGCGTGTTGGCTCAATTAGTACTAGTAACTTGCTATTGCCCTCAAACCATCTAGCAAGGAGAACTTTCTGTTGATTTCCTCCAGAGAGCGTTGCAATTTTCTGCTTTGGATCATTACGGGATCTAATTTTGAGTTTCTCTGTCCAATGAAGATATGCCTTCTCTTCTGGCTCAATTGTGATAACTCCACCCTTGGAATATCGCGGCCATGACGGAACTCCTAGATTTTCGGCCACTGGGCGAACCATGAAAGCACCTAAGCGCTGTCGATCTGCTGGTAAGAAACCAATCGAACTATCAATTGCGCTATTTGGATTCTTTGGTACGAAAACTTTTCCATTGAGCTCAATCTTTCCGGAGTGTTCTGGATGAAGGCCGAAAATTGTTTCAGCTACTTCTGCAGTACCAGAGCCAACTTTGCCGTATAACGCAACAACTTCGCCTTCACGTACTTCGAAATCAATTCCACTGAATGCTCGGTCAAGTTCAATACCTGTCGCGCTCAAAATCTTGGCGCCAGGTGTCGGGCGATCTGTTGGATGTGAAATATCAGAGGCGTCGCGACCAATCATTGCTGACACCAAAGCGCCACGGCTAGCAGTCTTGGCGTTTTCTAGCAGAGCCACAGACCCATCGCGGAGTACTTCTACTCTATCTGCGACTCGGGCAACTTCATCTAGGCGGTGGGTTATATAAATCATTCCAACGCTCTTTGATCGGAGGTTTTCAATTACAGAGAAAAGTCTTTCAGTCTCTGCTGAAGAAAGGGCTGCCGTTGGTTCATCAAAAACCAGCACTCTTGCATTTTCTGATACAGCTCGGGCGATCTCGATTATTTGTCGCTCACCGATTCGAAGATCCGCTACTTTCTTGGTGATATCTAGATCTACTCCAAGGAGAGCCAGCGCTTTTTCTGCTCGTTCGTTAATTTTTTTCCACGAGACGAATCCGTTTTTTGCGCCCCAACTTCCCAAAGAAATATTCTCTGCAACAGTAAGGGTTGGTGCATCATTTAATTCCTGAAAAATCATCCGGATGCCTAATTCGCGCGCCTTAATCGGATCAAGGCTAGAAAATTCATTTCCACCACATGTGATTGTTCCTTCATCAGGAACATAGTCACCCGCAATAATCTTTACGAGCGTGGATTTTCCTGCACCATTTTCTCCCAATAGTGCAAGGACTTCGCCTTGGGCGAGGGAGAGGTCTACTCCGTGGAGGACCTCTACCCCGCCAAAGGACTTACGAATCCCTGACGCGGAAATGATATTCATAACTTTGTCAGGATGTTTCATTCCTTAGCACTTAGCCTTTGGATAGTACTTACTGATGTTGGTCTTGTCGATCCAAACGTGATCGAGTTGCAACTTGGCAGGAATTGCAATGCCGCGTGCAGCCTTGATCAAGTATGGGATACCAACTTCGCCGTAACGCTCTGGGAAGTAAGCAACATCTCCGGCCCAGTTTGGATTGTTCTTGATTTCACACCAAGAAGTTGGGTCCGCACCGTGGCAAGCCATGTAGATGTCACCTTGACGGCTAACTGCCTTTGCAGCAGCTAGGGCTCCAAGGCAGCTGTCATCATTCATTGCCAAAACAACGATTGTCTTCGCATTTGGAAGTGTTGTTAGAGCATCCTTGAATGAAGCTTGTGCTTCTTCTAGGAATGTAGAGTCAATTGACTTAACTTTCTTCAGATCCAAAGCTCCGCAGATTTCTGCGAACCCTTGCTTGTTACCACCGATGCGAGCTTCGTTAACTGAACCTACACCAGGTGATTCCATTAGAACAATTGCATCGTACTTGCAGTTGAACTTCGACTTCATAAGTCGTCCAACGCCATTGCCGGCGATAACGCCTGCACGGTTGTTGTTAGCACCCATGAATGAAACTTGCTTTGGAGTCTGGTTGATATCGATTGCAATCACAGGAACTTGTGGACCTGCATTGTAAATTGCTGGACCTGCAGCTGCATCAAGGTTGAAGTTCAAATAAGCCTGAACTTTCTTCAGCTTAAAGAGTTGTGTACATGCAAGTGCCTTTGCTGCATCGATCTGTGAATCGCAAAATTCTAGCTTTGCGCCAGATCTCTTCGCTTCACGCTTAATTGAATCACTTACTAATTTCACGAAAGGAACTGAGTCACCCAATGAGATGTATCCCAAAGTAAGTCCCTTACCACTACCGGCTTTCGGTGTTTCGAATTTAACGAATTCAGGTGATGGAAGTGACGCAGGGAACTTTGTTGCCGCTACTGCATTTGAAGTAGCAGGTATTAATAGAGCTGCAATTGCAACAATTACAGCTACGTTTTTCTTGCTATAGTGGCGAACCCTCATTGGTCGCCTCCGTTTCTTTTTAGGTCGAGAGCCTGGAATCATTTCCAGAGCCCTATATAAGCGCAGTTCCGACTACCGGTCAAGGGATTGCCCAAGTTCTCAGAAGGGTGAGTTGATATGAATCGTAAGGCTAAAGACCTGCCAGTGATAGCAATCGGTGGTTTCTCAATTGAGTGCAACAGTTTTGCTCCGAATTCAACTTCCCTGGAACAGCTGCGATCTGAAAACTTTGCTTTGGGTGAGGATATTTCCCGGGATTCTGCTGGAACAAGCAGTGAATTTGCGGGAGCATGGGATGTTTTGACCACTTTGCCGGTCACTTTGGTGCCAACTGCGCTGATTGCCGGCACCCCGGCCCCTCCTCTGGCCATTGATGCCTTCGAATTCATAAAAAATGAAATCGTAAGTCGCACCTCCGAAAACGTGGATGGCATTTACTTAATGTTGCACGGCTCTGCCTACTGCAGAGAAGAAATTGATCCCGAAGGCGCACTTCTAAAGGCGCTCAGGAAGAAGGTTGGGCCGCGCCCATTTATTTCAATCAGTATGGATCTGCACGCACACTTCACTCAAGAAATGCATAACGCCGTTGATATTGCCGTTGCATATAGAAGTTGCCCGCACATCGATTTATATGAAACTGGCGCTCAAGCAGCGCAAATTCTTCATCAAGCGGTCATCGGTAACATCAATCCAGTTACGCATGTAGAGAGAATTCCTATGGTTGTGCCACCGGCGAAACACGATAACGGATTTAAACCATACGGATCGTTAATGAATTTGTGCAAGGAGATAGAAAAGGAAGGGGCCCACGCAGCAAGTTTGCTTACCGTGCAACCTTGGCTAAATGTTCCAGATTTAGGCTGGAAATCACTAGTTGTTTATGATTCCGAAAAATTTGATGGTGTTTCGGCTGCTAAAAAATTAGCGGCAGAAGCATGGAGCGTTCGTGAATTGTTTATGGAAGACACAACACTTTCTGTTTCGGATGCGTTAGCACTAGCCGCGCAAGACTCAACTTTAAAAGTTTTTGCCGATATTGGAGATGCGACAAATGGAGGATCATATGGAGACAGCACCGAGCTGCTTCGTGGGTTGCTTGAGTCAAATCACGATATGCGAGCAATATTCACAATCACTGATCCTGCAGCAGTTGCGAAATTGTGGGGCAAGGGCGGTGGCGCAACGAAGATAACTTTAGGCACGGGAGGTAAATCTGAATACAACGAATCTGTTGAATGTGAAATCAAAGTGCTAGCTGAATGTGATCGCAAAGTGATTTACACCCACCCAGCGGCAAAAGATGTTACTGGGAGCCCAGGTAAATCACTATTTGTAGCGATTTCTCACCCAGTTAGCCAGATATTTGCAGTGATCCATCAGAATCCAGTACGAGTAATTGATGCCAGTCTCTATGAACTTCACGGGGTCAATATTTTGGATTACACGCTTGTACAAGCCAAATCACACGTGAGTTTTAAAGCAGGTTTTGCACCTTTAACTGAAAGTTACATACTCGCCAATACACGAGGGCCAACAACTGCAGATTTACTCTCACTAGATTTTTCTCTGCGGACTATTCCGACCTATCCCTTTGATCTTTAGCAGGAACTTGATCTGAATAAGGCAACGAGATTTATTTAGTTGTCTTCAAAAACTGCTTAACTGCTTCTGCAATTTCTTGAATAGCTTGTCGGGCCTCAGGCAAAAATCCTTGCATCAGAAGAAATCCATGTATCAGCGATGGGTAATTCTTATAAACGACCCGGTTTCCGGCACTTTCTAATTTTTTACTATATTCAAATCCTTCATCTCGCAGTGGATCTAATTCTGCAGTAATTAGATACGTGTTCGGCAGATTTGAAAAATCTTTTGCAGCCATAGGCCTGCAGTAAGGATTCTCTAGATCGCCTGGATTAGATAGGTATTGCTTCCAATACCATTTCATGCCTTCGGTGGATAAGGCATATCCTTTTGCGTTGTCAATCATTGATGTGTAATCAAATTTATGATCAGTTGCTGGGTAAATTAGAACTTGAAAAGCAATTTTTGGTCCATTTACATCTCTGGACTTGAGCGCTACTCCCGCTGCGATATTTCCGCCTGCGCTCTCTCCAGCAATTCCGATTTTTTCACGATCGATATTTAGCGCTTCGGAGTTCTGCCAGACCCATTCAAGGGTTGCGTAACAATCATCAAACGGGATCGGGAATTTATGTTCAGGGGCTTTCTGGTAATTAACTGAAACTACAACTGCGCCGCATGCTTCTCCTACTAATTGATGCTGTACTTCGGTCATTTCAATCGTGCCAGCAACCCATCCCCCGCCGTGGATATACACGATCGCCGGAAACGGCCCCTCACCTTCGGGTGTGTATATGTTGATCGGAAGGTCTGCGTGAGGGCCTGTGAAAAACCTCTGTTTAACCGAACCACTCTTGGGCCGAGTTCCAAGGAATTCTGGTCTCCATTTACTTAGCGCGCTAGCGCGCACCTCCATTGGCGTGGATAGCTCAGTTGCCTTACCGCCTTCGGCCGCTAAGGTATCGAGAAACTCCTTAATTTTAGGATGCAAACTGCTCACGTTTTACCTTAACACTTTCTCTATTTTGCTCCAGGTAAGATCGGATACATCTTTAGAGATTAGGGCGCTGGCCAGCGCAACAACATCTTTATAACCTTCACCAATCATTGAGCGCCATTTTTCCTCGCGCCATAAAGTTTCTGTGGGATCAAATAGATTTAAACCTGGTGCTTCAGTAACGTATAACTCAAACGGCCCGGATGTTGTAACCCCTGAAATTCGAGCCGTGCCAAGTGGAATATCAGCACCGTTGACGGTAATTAGCTTTTCAACATCTGGAGCGGCGGTGAGATCCATTGGATTCTTTGAACGCCAAGCAGATGCGACATTTTCCTTTATGTTCCACCAGCGTTCTTTCTCGGGATCATTTAGGATGGGGAAAATGCCAGAATTTACTTCGACGTTGAGATTTATCAACTGGCCGCTGTTTTCGCGCGCCAATTTAGCGGTTCCAAATAATGCGCTATGGATAAAGCCATTTGCTGGAAAAGTGCGTACTCGAATTGTTGAAATGCCATCTCGAATAAGGCCACCTTCGGTGATGACGCCTGCCAAGTCAAAAACTTCGAATAATCCTCGATCGCCAAGCCAAAGATTCTTCACTGCTGGCATTTCTTCGTATGCTGCAAAAGCGGATGCAACACCCAACGCCGCGGCTGCTGATCGATTAAATCTAGGTGTGCCCTGTAATTCACGAGAGACTTGTCCAATTCCACCCATATTAGTTCCGGCAAGATGCAGCGCTTGTTGCGCTTTTGCATTGTCTAATCCAATAGCTGCAGATGCAGCACACACTGCGCCAAAGGTTCCGGCGGTAGCGGTTATATGCCAACGTTTGCGATGGCCTGGTCCGAAGAAATGTGCAGCAGAGGCATTCGCACGCATACCTGCAAGGGCAGATGTTAGAAAGTTTTCTCGAAACTTTGGGTATTCCAATGCAATAGCAAAACATGTGGCAAAAACTACCGAACCTGGATGATTAACTGCAGACCAATCAAGATCATCTCTATCTTCGAACGCGGAATGGCTCGCCAACCGAGCTGCTAAACCAATCGAGCCGTCATTTTTTAGCAGCGAATCCCGCGCTTGAAGTTTATTGCCGCTGGCCACACAAATCATGAAATCAGCAAGGAGTACTTCTAGTCTCTGAAGTAATTCAGCAGAGGTATTAAGCGTTGAATAGTCAATTAACTCTTCTACAAAACTTATTGAGTTCTTTTCCTGTTCAGACATAAATCATTCCCCTTGACTGCTTGTTCGGGCTAAACCAGGGCTCTCGAAGTTATTAAACCACTCGACGGGCGTTTTATCTTTACTCCTACTAAGTCCAAGGTCTCGCATCTTCAGGAGCATCCCAACTTGGAATAGGGGCTTGCAGTGGTTGATCAATCCAACAAAATGTACCGTTGATCGAATCACTTTCGGGGCTGATTAGCTTAAGTACTAGATCCATAGCTTTCTTTGGATCGTCGCCACCAGTTTGATCAACCCAGTCAACCCAAGCTTTGTAATCTTTCGCAATCTCGCCGAGTGCCTCCACTTGAGCTTTGATATCTCCCCACATATCGCTTCTTACATCGCCCGGATGAATAACATTTGCAGTAACTCCAGAGCCTGCAATTTCGGCAGAGACGTGTCGAGTGAGTTGATTTAGCGCTGCTTTCGAAGTTCCATAAGCGCTGTTAAGGGGTCCAGGCGGATGCAAAGATGCGGCAGAAGTGAGATTAATAATTCTGCCCCATTTATTTTTTAGCATTCCCGGCAAGAAAGAGCGAGTTGTGTAATACGGCGCTATTGCATCGATAACTACCGTTCTTACCCATTCGGCAGGATCGGTGTTATGAACCAAATCAATAGGACCGAATACCCCAGCTGCGTTAACTAGAATTTGCACTGCCCCGTGTTCTTTAGACACTTGTCTCTCGAGTTTTTCAATAAAAGATACATCTGAGACATCGCCGGTGATACTTGTGATTAACGACTTTTGAGAAGCCGACAGTTCACTTGTATCTAGTGCAGTGCGAGAAACAGCAATAACCTGATGGCCATTATCTGCCAAACCGATCGCGATCTTACGTCCTATCCCACGGCTGGCTCCTGTTACGAGAGCCAGTTTTTTATCAGACATTTTTCTTACTTGCCTGCATTTGTTTCAAGGTGGAAGACTTCTCGAAGTTCAGTTGAGTCAACAATTCCATCTGGCCTGAACTCCATTAAAGGATTCATCAAGACTGCCCATCGATCGTGAACCTCTGAATGCCAAAGACGATCCCATGCCTCAACATCGGTTATCTCAGAATACATAACTAATACCGGATCATTTTCAAAAATTGTCATATTTGCTATGCCGGACTTTTCAAGCTCAGCAATAAGCTCTGCCCAAATGGCATCGTGGTGCATCTTGTATGTCGCCAAACTTCCTGGCTGCAAACGCATAGTGAACGCTCTTCTTACCATTTTTCCTCTTTCTCTATTTTTTCTGTATTGATCGGTTTGGGGAGTGAATCTTCTGTTATTCGTTAATTAACTTGATAAGTTCTGCATCATCGACGCCGCTTACTTCACGCGTACTAACTCCATCTTTAACCACAACTATGCGATCACACAATGAGGTTAACTCGGAAATCTCAGTTGACCGAAAGAGAATTCCCTTGCCCTCAGCAGCGATTTCTCGAACAAGGCGAAAGAGCTCTACTTTGGCTCCGATGTCGACTCCTCGAGTTGGATCATCAAGTAAGACGAGACCTGGGGCAATCTCCAGCCACTTACCAATGACAACTTTCTGCTGGTTTCCACCAGAGAGATTTCCTACTCGCACTTGAACATTCTCTGTTTTAATCGCAAATTTTTTCACGAGTCTTTCAGCGGTTATTGCAATACCGGATTTGGAGACAAAAAAAGTGCCACGCTTATATCCGCCAGCTGAGACGTGAGATAAGTTGTCAGAAACTGTGCGATCCATCATTAAGCCGACTCGCTTACGATCGGCCGGAATTAGCGCAACTCCATCACGTACTGAATTTTGAGGACTCAAAGTTTGCATTTTGACCCCTTTAAATTTAACGCTACCTGAAATTTTTTGGCGTGCTCCAAAGAGAGTTTCCAGTAATTCGTCAGCACCAGAACCAATTAGTCCAGCAACTCCAACAATTTCACCTGGCGCAACATTGAGCGAAACATCTACAACTTGTCGGCCGTTACTTAAGTTCTTAACTTCCAAAACTTTCTCTGCTTTAGAGTTGGAGTCTACGCTACCTGTTTTCTTTGCAATTGACTCAACTGATTTTTCTCCGACAATTCCTGCAATAACTGTAGGAATATCGAGCTCACTAGTTGGTTTGGAGAACACTAGAGAACCGTTACGTAACACAGTTATATGTTGTGACACTGCAAAAACTTCATCTAACCGGTGAGAGACATAAAGAACTGTTGTTCCTTGCTGGGGAAGTAATTTCACTAGGTCCAGCAATCGCTCGCTTTCGCGTGCATTAAGAGCTGATGTTGGTTCATCTAAGATCAAAAGTTTTGGCTTTTCAATTAAAACCCGGGCAAGCTCGATAAGTTGTTGATCAGATAGTGCGAGTTCACCGACAATTTGATTTAAATCAACATCAAGTCCGATTGATTTAAGAACTGGTATCGCAATTTCTGCCATCTTTTTTCTAGCAATAAAGGGACCTATGCGCATTTCCCGGTCTGGAAAGAGATTTGTTAGAACATCTCGATGTTGAAACAAGCGCAGTTCTTGGTACATAATCCCGATGCCGAGCTTTGATGCTGATTGAACTGAAAAAGAGGAGAATTTCTCCCCCAGAACTTCAATACTTCCTTCATCTGGGGTGACTCCACCAGAGAGAATCTTCATAAATGTTGATTTGCCCGCACCATTTTCACCAACTATGGCGTGCACTTTGTTCGCATCCAGATCTAAATCTAATCCGTTAAGGGCTTTTACTCCGCCGTAGCGTTTTGCCAAACCACGAACGGAGATCACCTTATGAGCTGTTTGAGAATTCATTCGGTGACCTCCGTTCGTAGTTTTTGGCCCGGGTACTTATTTACTAATTAAGCAGATTCTTCAGCGATTGGCGCGAGATTCTTGCGCCAATCCTTTACGTATGTCTTAACTAGCTTGTCGTAATAGGCACGAGTCAACTTGTTTGAAGCTGACATCGCCTGCAACTGCTTGAATGTAAGCGGAGCAGATTTGAATGGCTGAATAACTGAAGTTGGAGTAACAATTTCAGTACCAGAATTCAAGAAGCCCTGGAAATTGATCTTGGTCTTGGTGCGAATGCTGTCGACCAAGACATATACAGGAAGGTAACCCTGGATAAATGGAGTCTGTCCGAGGCTGATATGTGCAGTTTTATTTGCTAGAGCTGCCAAGTTTCCTGTTGTGAGGTCATAACCAGCACCGATTGTCTTTGAGCCAGGAACGGCTGCATTAACTTTTCCGATGCTTTCCACATCTGGAGCGCAGAGTCCAACCATCGCGAGCGCACCTGGATTAGCTGCTAGAAGGCCTTGCCAAGCAGCAAAGTTCGCTGCAGAGTCAACCTTCACATCAGATGGTCCGACAATCTTCACGCCCGGAGCCTTCTTCAAGCTTTCCAATACACCCTTTTGACGGTTTTCCAAAACTGGGAATCCTGGGTAACAGTTTCCGACAATGACATCACCCTTTGCAGTCTTGCCACCAATCTTGTCCAGAACCATCTTTCCTAAGAGTCGTCCTGATTCAACTGACTTCTCACCAACATATGGTGCGTTAACACCAACGCCGAGACCATTGAATTGAACGATTGGTGTTCCGGCCTTAATAATTGCATTAAGTCCATTGACCATTGAGGCTGCTGGAACTGAGGTTGCGATTCCATCTACTCCAGATGCAGCTAAATTCTGCACAGCAGTAAGTTGGGCATCGCCTTCAGCGCCCGCTGGGCCTGTGACCTTGATATTTACATTTAAATCTTTGGCAGCCATTTTAGCTGCCTCGATAATTTGGTTGATAAATGGGTTACCAATTACGTGAACTACGAAACCAATAGTGAGTTTCTTCGGGGCTGCTTGCGCAGGAGTTGCAACTCCGCTAGCAGTCACCACCATAGCTGCAGTAAGTGCTAGCGCCATCCAACGCGACTTACGGATCTCTTTGATCATCTTTACCTCTCCCTTTTTATTTCTTTCAAACAATGCCCACTATGAGCAAGGTTGAAACCTGTTTTAACTTATTCGATTTTTTCGAACTCGAACAATTTGATCTACACCGATTGCAAAAATAATAACTAGACCGGTTACCAGGGTGCTCCAAACTGCATCAATGCCCAAGAAGACAATTCCCACACCGATAACTCCAACAATTAGCGCTCCAACTAGCGAGCCCCAAACCGTTCCGGCGCCACCCGATAATGGTGTTCCGCCGATGATTGCGGCGGCAACAACTGGAAGTAACAAGTTGGCACCTGTGCTTGGATCTACGGCGCCTCTAAATCCAAGGAATAGAACTCCGCCTATTCCGGAGACAACGCCCATTAATGTGCAAGCAAGAATTTTAATTCTCTTGGTTGGTATACCAGCCAAGCGCGCAGCCTCTGGATTGCTGCCGATAGCAAGGACGCGATATCCAAAGCGAGTCTTATGGAGAGTAAAGTGCAGTACGAAGAATGAAAAAACAACAAAAATTAGAATAAATGGAATTGGGGTATCAATCTCGCCCCCAAGGGCGCGGAAGAAAATATTTGCTCTAAGTTTCTCATCCGTTGGAACAACTGAACCTGATTTATTTGAGATCAGAGAGATACCCTGAAATATCGAAGCGGTACCTAAAGTCACAATGATTAGCGGAAGTCTCATCACTACCGCGAGGGCGCCGTTGATTGCTCCCATAATTCCACCTGCGACGATGCCCAAAATAATTGAGATCCATACAGGGATTCCGGCGATCATTGCAAGACCTGCAACTACAGCAGAAAGGTTGAGAATCCAACCAAACGAGAGATCGATTTCTCCCATTGAAAGCAGATAAACAATGCAGCCTGCAAGAAGAGCGGAGATTGAGTAGCTTGCTGCGAGATTGAGTAAATTTTCTGGCTTTAGAAATGTCGGACGCATTGAACCAACGATGCCCACAAGAAGAATGAGCGCGAAAATTACACTCGTCTCTTCTGGAAATTTAAATCGCTTCGATTTAGTTTTCTTGCTCACGCGCTTTGATCCTCACTATTTTCTGCCATTGGAAACCTTTCCACAGATATACGTACTCAACCTTTTCGGGACCGGCAAGTCAAGAGATTTATAGTGCTAGCCCCAAACTTTTTTTGAAAAAGGACCCCCCACAGCCTCAGGCGTAGATGTAAGGCAGGCCTCGATGCGCGGCTTTTCTGGCTTTCTCAGTAACTCTTCGTTTCGGAATTACTCAACCCGGAAATTATTTCTATGCCCGCGCTAGTGCCGAGAAGTGATGCGCCCGCAGCAATTAACTCGCGAGCCTGCGATAAGTGCTTAATCGAGCCTGAAGCTTTCACCAAAACACCGTTCTTCGCGCGGTCAACTAGATATTTAATACTCGCAGGATTGGCAGTCTCAATCTGGCCGCTACTTGCATTCTTTAAATAAGCAACACCCGCTTCCATGGAAAGTTGGACCGCAAGTTCCTTTTCAGCTTCAGTAAGCAACGGCAGTTCCAGCATTACCTTTATGGGTACCCCCGACGCACGCACGACGCCAGCGATATCTTCGCGAAATTCGTCAAACATTCCAGATTTAAGCCAACCGATTTGGACACCAATATCAATTTGCGTTGCACCTAACCTGACTAGCTCGGCCGCCTCTGCAGCTTTTCCGGCACTTGTCATAACACCAACCGTTGGGAAATCTAAGGCAGATGCCACTTCAATTCCCGTTCCTTGCAATATCGAAGCCGTTAGCGGAACCCATGAACCCGGGACCATCGCCGCACTAAATCCATATTTAATTGCATCTTCCACATGTGCGATCATCGCTTCGCGAGTTGCACCTACTTCGATCTTTGTATGTTGTATGTGTGAGGCAATTTGCGCGGGTGTTAAATTCTCGGAATCTATTTCGTTAGACACGCTTGAATCTCTTTTCTAGTTGGTAGAGAATCAATTACGCCTGCAATTCCGACGGAATGCGCACCCGACGCTGTCGCAAATCGCACGCACTCGTGAAAATCTTTTCCTTCAGAAAGCGCGACGGCCAATGCGGATGTAAAACTATCTCCAGCGCCAGTTGTATCAACAACTTTCTCGGGTTTAAATGCCGGAATTGCTTGAATGCCATTGCCGTCATCAACTAGAGAGCCCTCGGAACCTAAGGTCATAACAATCTTTGCATCAGTCTTCAATCGCATTTGAGCAATTAGCTCTTTTGGTGAGAGCCCATGGTTGCCATCTAGCCCCAGCAAAATAGGCGCCTCCGTTCTGTTGGGAGTAATAACATCAAACATCGACCACGACTCTGGCGGTAATTTCACCGCAGGTGCCGGATTTAGAACAATGAAAACACCTTCTTCTCGACCTATTTTTAGCGCAGCCAAGACGGCAGGGAAGGCAAGCTCCATTGAGACTACAAGTACATCTGCTTTTGCAATGTGCGAGCGAAAATTTTCAACGTCTTTTGGAGTTAATTCATCGAGAGCGCCAGCTGCAACAATGATTCTGTTTTCGCCATCGGAATCCACTAAAATGAAACCAACCATTGTGTGGTTTTTTCCAGTTACTACACACGAATCATTAACGCCTTCGGCTTTCCATAGTGCGCGCGCGGCCAACCCAAAATCATCAGGGCCGATAGCGGTTAAAAAACTAACATCTGCGCCAAGTCTTGCTGCGCCAATTGCTTGATTAGATCCTTTTCCGCCAGGTCCGGAATCGTATGACCCACCCATTAAAGTTTCACCGGCTACTGGAAACTGCGGCAAGCGCATCGTCATTCCTACACCGTAACTTCCAACCACTGCGATTTTCATTCGACTCCTAGATTCTCAATAAGATCGTGGCAACGGTACTGCGCCTGTAAGCCAAAATCAATCTGCAAAACCAGAGTCCATATATTCTGGCTCTCTTAAAACTGCCTCTTCTATTCTGATGCTTAAATTGAACTATAAAAGCTGGGCTTGCATCAAACCATCAAAGTTAAATCGGAACTTAAAACACTTTCTATTGTTGTGCACTTGAAACTCACCTATTGAAATCTCTTCACATTTGACAGTGCAACTCTCATTCCAAGTTGATAGATCTTGTGTAAAAGTCAGTTTTGAATTATCCCATTGAGGGCTTTTGGGCTTTCCGTAAAGCTTGACAGTCGGCGAATCTGTAAATTGGTTCTCACTTGTTAAAACATTGTAAACATAGATCATGTGATCACAATCAAAAGTATTTTCCCAATAGGCGGTAAGTAATTCTGCTGTATTAGAAAGAGCAACCTGCTTGAAGAGCGTTTTAGATTGTGCATATGAAATCTTCTTGGGATCTATTCCCTCTGGTATGAGATGAGGCAAGTGCGCCCAAAAAGAGAGATCGCTCGGCTGGCCAATTTTCTGAGGAGCAACCTTTCCGGCACCTTGCATACTTGATTTAACAGATAGCGTTTTGCCGCCTTCAAGTGAAAAATCGATTGGGTTTCCTCGCTCGGCTGTGTGGCTGATTGGTCGCGGAATACGACTGATCGCATCACCCAACGCCGGGGAGATATGTTGTATAAGTTCGACTCGACCTCGCCGGCGGTATTTATCAGCAATTGCAACTCCAGTTAAATCTCCAATTGCAATTTCGGTAGAAATTCCTACTTGTTCCGTTTTATATTTTGTTAACAAATTTGCTCACTTCGAAAAGCGCATCGGTCGATTTGCGTTCTGGGTCATTTTCAAGAGATTAACTCAATCTCTTCCAGGATGCCAGTAAAGCCCGCCAAGCTCCCGTAGACCAGAGCGCCCAGAGAACCAATAAAGGTTGGAAGAGCAATCGGATAAATCGAGCGCGATCACTATCTAATCCAAAGGCATTGATCTTATTTATATACTGCGAGATGTTGCCGGGGAAAATTGCGACAAAGAAAAGCGCTGTTGCGATTCCAACCGCAGCGCGTCTTCGCAGAGAAGTGAGCAACAAGCCAAGAGTTATTTCGACAACACCCGATGCGAGTACAACGAAATCTGCAGAAAGCGGGAGCCAGTTGGGCACTTGCGCTTGGAATTCAAGGCGACTAGTTGTTATGTGCAAAATTCCTGTATAGATAAGTGCAGCACCTAAAAGAACCTGGGTGGCAATTCTTACCCGCTGCATAAATTAACTAGTTGTTTTTTACAAATTCAGCAGCGTGTGGGAAACCATTGGCCTCAAGCTTTTCGGCTAAATCAGCCTTGACTGCCTTGACCACTTTATGTGTTCCATCGCAATTCTTCTCTTCATCTCTGGTGTAAGTACAGGTACAAGCTCCCATGAAATATCTCTTTTCTTCGTAAGTTAGTCACAATCTTATATCAAGGTGATCTTTTTGTCGGTTTCTAATTAGTTACCGCTGCGCGACCAGATTCCAATCGGGCAATCGGTACTCGGTATGGTGAACAAGAGACATAGTCCAGGCCTAGTTCGTGGAAGAAGTGAATACTGCGCGGGTCTCCACCATGTTCACCGCAGATTCCTAATTTGAAATCGCTCCGCACTTCGCGAGACAGATCAACGGCTTTGCGAACCAAGATTCCAACCCCGGCTTCATCCAAGGATTCAAAGGGATTAAAAGGGAGAAGCTCCAAGTCGAGATAACGAGGTAAGAAAGTCGATTCCACATCATCTCGGCTAAATGCCCAAGTTAATTGAGTTAAATCATTAGTTCCAAAAGAAAAGAAATCTGCGTGCACGCCTAAGCGATCTGCGGTGATTGCAGCACGTGGAGTTTCAATCATTGTGCCAATTGGAATATCTATCTCTTGATTGGTGCCTTTAAATGTTTGTGCAATCTCTTCCTCTAGCGTCTCGCGCAAATACAAGAGCTCGCGTTGTGTTGAAACAAGTGGAATCATCACTTCTGGACGTGGATCGTGACCTAACTTTCTAACTTCAAGGCAAGCGTGAACCATTGCACGCACCTGCATTTTGTAGAGTTCTGGGATCAAAATTCCAAGGCGCACACCGCGCAACCCCAACATCGGATTCGATTCGTGTAAACGTCGAACTGCGGAGAATAGAGCTTTATCTCTTGCTGGTATCTCTTCTCCAAGTGCTTCGCACCGTGCCATTTGAGAACTTAGATCAACAAGTGAAGGAAGGAACTCGTGTAACGGAGGATCCAGTAAACGAATCGTTACCGGAAGTCCAGACATCGCCATCATGATTCCCACGAAATCTGCGCGCTGTAGTGGCTCCATCTCAGCAATAACTCCACGTTGCACATCTTCATTTTCGGCGAGTACCAAGCGTTCTACGTAAGAACGGCGCTCCCCCAAGAACATATGTTCAGTGCGGCAGAGACCAACGCCTTCTGCTCCCAAGATTCGTGCGCGAATTGCATCCTCGGGAGTATCCGAATTCGTGTGCACGCGCAATTTGCGCCGTAAATCTGCGTGCGTCAATATCGTGTGAACAGCTTTGACAAGAGGTGATGCCTGATCGCTCTCAGCAGAAACTCGTCCTTCTAAATATGAAGTTACAGATGATGCCACTACCGGGACCGCACCAAGATACACAATTCCAGTTGTGCCATCAATGGAAATGATGTCGCCTTCATAAACCGTGTGGCTGCCAATGGTAAATAAATTTGCGCGCTCATCTACTGATATTGAATCTGTGCCACAGATCGCGGTCTTACCCATGCCACGTGCAACAACGGCTGCGTGTGAAGTTTTGCCACCGCGGCTTGTCAAGATTCCCTCTGCCGCCACCATTCCGACTAGATCATCTGGGCTTGTTTCGCGCCGAACTAAAATTACCTTCTTACCTGCTTTGCTCATATCAAATGCGCGCTTGGAATCGAAAACTGCTTCACCAACTGCAGCACCCGGTGACGCCGGAATACCGCGCGCGATTTCAACGAGCGTTCCTCTGATATCAAATTGCGGAAACATCAGTGCCGCTAATTGATCACCGCTGGTGCGAGCAAGGGCTTCATCCATGGTGATGGTTCCCTCTTCGACAAATTGCAGCGCGATGCGAAATGCAGCTTCAGCTGTGCGCTTTCCAACTCGAGTTTGCAGGATATACAACTTGCCACGTTCAATTGTAAATTCGATATCACAAAGATCTCTGTAATGTGATTCCAGCATCACCATGATCTTTTCTAGCTCGCTATGCACCTTGGGTTCAAGTGCGCCAAATTCATCTAGCGACATAGGCGTGCGAATACCCGCAACTACATCTTCACCTTGTGCTTTCTGCAGGTAATCTCCGTAAGATCCGATTTCGCCATTGGACGGGTTGCGGGTAAAGGCAACGCCAGTTCCGGAATCATCACTGAGGTTTCCAAAAACCATTGATTGAATATTGACCGCAGTTCCCAAATCAGATGGAATTCGCTCGCGTCTGCGGTACAGAGTTGCTCGTTCAGAGTTCCAAGATCTAAAGACTGCTTCTATCGAGTCAATTAAATGTTCACGTGGATCAGTTGGGAAATCTTTTCCAGTTGCCGCTTCAATTACCTTAATGAAACCATCAGCTAGCGCCTTTAGCCCTTCAACTTCTAACTCCTGCAAGTTTGTAATTCCGTGCACAGATAAGATTCGCTCTTGAACTTTATGAAACTCTTCGCCATCGACATCACAGACAATTTTGCCGTACATCTCAATAAAGCGACGATACGAATCCCACGCAAAACGCGCATTGCCAGAACTATCAGCCATTGACTGTGCAACCTCTGCAGTTATTCCTACATTCAGAACTGTCTCCATCATGCCGGGCATTGAAAACTTTGCACCAGAACGCACAGATACAAGGAGTGGATTTTTTACACCACCAAAGGTTTTGCCTAACTCTTTTTCTAGCGCAGAAAGTGAATCGCTAATCTCTTTGCGAAGACCTTCTGGAAATTGACCACTCTTTAGATACTCGCGACATGCGGTTGTCGCAATTGTAAATCCCGGTGGAACAGGCAGACCGATACGCACCATCTCAGCGAGGTTGGCGCCTTTGCCACCTAACAAATCTTTTTTAGACATGTCACCGAAAGTAAATGGGTAAATATGTTGTTGTGTCACAACTATGCCTTCCCGTGAATTATCAGATATCAAGAGATTTAGTTACAGAGCAAATCTACTTCTTGCTTCAGGTGTATGGGGGAAATTACTTAATGTTCTCTGTTCTGATTCTTTTGCAGGAAATGGCTACTTGATTCACTGCTTGTTTCTGTTCCAACAAATTCTTAGCTATTGATGCTCATCTTTATGTGGAGCAGGTTTTCTGATGCCTGGACGTTTGCCATCGATTCGAAATGGCAATCCGGGAATTTTCTTCACTTTAGAAGTAGGGTCGGGATAGTCCACGAGAATATCTAGCGCTGCTGCCTGCGGGTCACTTAACAAATCCTCGGGCAAGGCAAGGTGATCTGCAGGTACGCCACTTGCCGCCAATAGTTCAACCCAATCTTTAGAGCTCTTCCCAGCAAGGACCAGCTCAATCTCAGCCTCTAACTCGGTGTTATTTTTCACCCGATCAACATTCTCTTTAAACTTCTCGTTTTCAATTAAATCTTCACGGTTGATCACCTTGCACAGGCGCGCAAAGATGACATTGTTTCCGACGCCGATCATTATTTTGCCATCACCAGTTTTGAATAACCCATAAGGAGCAAATGCCGGATGACCGCTTCCAGAACGAATCGAAGGCGCGTTGGTTACTTGAAAAGCAGAAAGGTGATAGCTAACCCAAGAGACTCCAGTCTCATAAAGCGAAGTTTCAATTACGCTACCAAGCCCAGTATTGGTTCGCTTGATAAGCGCTGCAAGAATTCCAAGTGCTAGCCAAGTACCACCACCGACATCTAGTACAGAGACGCCAACACGAACTGGTTCACCACTTCGCTCGCCTGTTACTTGCATGATTCCAGTTCTCGCTTGGACGGTTGCGTCATATCCAGGAAAGTGTCTAGACGGCCCTTCAGATCCATACGAGGAGAGATTTCCGATAATTAGCCCTGGTCGCTTTTCCATCAACTCATCTGGAGTCAGGTGGTACTCGGCTAATTTCTCAGGAAGGAAGTTGGTCAACAAAACATCTGCAGTATCCAGCAAATCATCCAGGAACAAACGTCCCGATTCAGATTTCAAATCAATTGTGACTGCCGACTTATTTCGATTGACTACATGAAAGTAAGCCGATCGGTCACCTTCCACCGGGGACATGGTTCTTGCCGCATCGGCAGCTGGGGTTTCGATCTTTATAACGCGCGCGCCGAGATCACCTAGGATCGCCCCGCCGAAGGGGCCAGCAATATTTGATGTTGCATCAAGGACTGTAATACCTGCCAAAGGCAACTCCGACGATGCCCGATCTTTGCTCACTATTCACTCGCTCTCACATTTTGAAATTAGATCTCTGAGCGTTGACTTGCCTCTTATACGCCCATACTATAGCAATCGTTTCCAATAGTGATTTCTAGTAACTTTTCGAGGGGGCAAAATGCCAGCAATGCGCGTGAGACAAGCAATTGCAACAGCCATCGCTGATGAGATGCGCACCGATCCAACGGTAATCGTCTTCGGTGAAGATATAGCAGAAGCCGAGGGACCATTTAAAACTACCGAAGGACTATTGGAAGAGTTTGGACCAGTTCGCGTGCGCGATACACCTATCTCTGAAATGGCATTCACTGGAGCTGCAGTTGGTGCCGCAACAATGGGCTTGAAACCCATTATTGAAATTATGTTTATAGAATTTCTCGGCGTAGCACTTGATCAACTCGTTACCGAAGGCGCGAAGATGCGCTATTTGAGTAATGGACAACTCTCGGTGCCGATGGTGGTTCGAGCATCTGTCGGAGGAGGACTTGGTTTTGGTGGGCAACATTCACAAACTCTTGAGAACTGGGTAGCTGCCACTCCCGGACTTAAAGTTCTTGCTCCAAGCGATGCACAGAGTGCTTACAGTCTGTTGCGCGCTGCGATTCAAGATCCAGACCCAGTGATGTTCTTAGAGTCAAGAGTTACTTATGCAGAGCGTGGTGAAGTTGATACAAATCTTAAAATGGAGATCGGCAAAGCCAGAGTAGTAAAGCCAGGTAAAGATCTCACCATTGTTGCCCTCGGGCAAATGACAAATGTCGCCCGCGAAGCTGCTGCAACCAGCGGCATAGATATTGAAATTATTGACCTCTGCACCATTGTTCCTTGGGACAAGAAAACGGTATTGGAATCAGTAAAGAAAACTGGTCGCCTAGTTGTTGTTGAAGAGCAACCCGAAAGTGGTGGTTGGGGATCTGAAATTATTGCAACGGTGGTCGCTGAATTGTTTAGCGATCTCAAAACTGTTCCAATTAGAATCACCTGCCCAAATGTCCCAGTCCCTTATAACGGTGGCCTAGAAGCGCGCTTCCTGCCAAATCCAGTTGAAGTTAATTATCAGATTGATCAATTGATGGCCACTGGCAAAGCGCCGCAGCCTTGGTGGACACGGGAGGGTTTCTAAAAATGAGTAAAGGTCTAGAGCGACGCAAAGCGATTCTTAGCGATCCAGTTGCACAGTTTGAGCGTGCAGTTGAGATTCGCGAATTTGAAAATCAGATAAATGCTCTCTTTGCATCAGGAACAATTAGAGGTACAACGCACCTATGTCTCGGACAAGAGGCATTAGTAATCGGAATGGCGAGCGTGCTACGTACTGATGATCCAGTTTCTGCAACATACCGCAGTCACGGAATTGCCCTTGCACTTGGCATAACGCCAGAGTCTGCAATGGGTGA
>Ga0209135_1000227_pt1 | contig 20358 bp, 20 predicted proteins | sample LauGreSBDMM110SD_4_FD_187570 | JGI IMG/M metagenome (GOLD analysis project Ga0209135, IMG submission 187570) | Freshwater lake microbial communities from Lake Michigan, USA - Su13.BD.MM110.SD (SPAdes) (version 3) | ecosystem: Environmental > Aquatic > Freshwater > Lake | place: Lake Michigan... | reverse complement strand
GACAGATAGTACGTGAAGCTCCCGAGATTGAGGCCTATAAACTAGGTCTCTTAAAAGAAGCTCAAAGTCTTTACGGACAACCAATGAACCTTCCTGCCGTAGAAGCGGTAGGCTTATCACAAGGACAACAACAAGCAGCAGACCTTGCTCGTCAAGGTATTGGCGCATACCAGCCTTACTTAGAAGCAGGATCAGCAGGCATTACCCAGGGGCAAAACCTTGCTCAACAAGGCGCTAATATCATAGGTGGCATCAACACCGCACCTCAGTTTAATGCAGCTCAAAACGCTACTTTAGCGGGTATTACGGCTGCAGGTGGCGTAGGGCAAGCGGCTAATATTGCAGGGAATTTCTTGCAAGCAGACCTTGGTGCCTCTCAAAATGTGTTAGGGCAAGCGGCTAACCTTTCAAATCAAATGGTGACACAGGGAGCGCCTGCTCAACAAGCTGCTCAAAATACTATTAGCCAGGGTGCGGGTGCGTTTAACCAGATGACAGGTGGTGCTGCTGCTCAAGGGGCAGGTCGGACCATGGTAGGTCAAGGCGCAAATGCGTTTAACCAGATGGCCAGTGGTGCTGCTGCTCAAGGAGCGGGTCGAAGCCTTGTATCTCAAGGCGCTGAACGTGCAAATGAAATGGTTGACGCGGGAATTGGAGGTATTAATCGAGGACAAACCACCATTGGCCAAGGTATTTCTTCTGCAGGGCAGATTGCAGATGTAGGGCTAGGTGCTCAAACAACCGGTCAAAGCATGGTAGGAAGGGGTGCTCAACGTGCCGATGAAATGGTTAATGCTGGAATGGCAGGTATTAATCAAGGTCAGCAGACTGTTGGACAAGGTATTTCTTCCGCAGGAAGAATTGCAAATGCGGGTCTAGGTGCTCAAGCAACTGGCCAAGGAATGGTAGGTCAAGGCGCTCAACGTGCAAATGAGATGATTGGTGTAGGAATGTCCGGCATTAACCAGGGACAACAAACACTTAATAGAGGCATCGCTTCCGCTGGTCAAATTTCAAATGAAGGACTAAGTGCTCAAGCTACAGGCCAGGGCATGGTATCTGAAGGCGCAGGTCTGGCTCGTAACATGGTTGGTGCCGGCGTTGGTGCACAAGAACAGGGATTATCAGCCGTTCAACAGGGTATTGCAGGGCTACAGCAGGCTACTCAAGCGTATAATCCTAATCAAGCACAAGCATTCATGAATCCTTATCAAGAGCAGGTAACGCAAAAAGCTTTAGAGCAAATGCGTCGCCAAAGTGACATCGCTAACCAAGGACTAGCGGCTCAAGCGGTTCGTTCTGGTGCGTTTGGTGGCACCCGTGAAGGTGTTCAACGCGCCGAACAGGAGCGTAACTTGCAAGACGTGATGTCTCAACGTGTCTTTCAAGATATGGCGGCTAATTATGGACAAGCACAAACAGCAGCCATGACAGCACAGGAACAACAGCAACAACGTCAGTTAGCTGCAGGTCAAGGCATTACTAATGCAGGTACAGCTCTAGGCACACTTGGCACAAACGCTGCTAATATCTACGGTCAAGCAGGTCAACAACTAACGCAAGCAGGGACTGCGGCAGGGGCTCTAGGTACTAACGCAGCTAATATACGTAGTCAAGAAACTCAAGCATTAACCGCATTAGGCGCACAACAAGGTGCTTTAGGTACTAACGCAGCTAATATTTATGGACAAGCAGGTCAGCAGTTAACCCAAGCAGGAACTGCTGCTGGTGCTTTAGGCTTAAATGCTGCTAATATACAGAGTCAAGAAGCTCAAGCCCTGGGTTCTTTAGGTGCGCAACAAGGTATTTTAGGTACAAATGCAGCTAATATATTAGGTCAATCAGGGCAACAATTGACACAAGCAGGAACTGCTGCCGGTGCTTTAGGTTTAAATGCTTCTAATATCTTAAGTCAAGAGGCACAAGCGCTAGGATCATTAGGCTCACAGGAAGCTGCTTTAGGTACTCAAGCTGCTAATATACTAGGTCAATCAGGGCAACAATTGACACAGGCAGGGCAAGCGCAAGGTGCTTTAGGGGTTAATGAAGCTAATATTTATGGTCAAATGGGGCAAGGATTGACCCAAGCAGGCCAGGCAACTGGGGCTTTAGGCGCCAATGAAGCTAATATTTATGGTCAAATGGGTCAAGGATTAACTCAAGCAGGCCAGGCGCAAAGTGCCGTAGGAACTAACCTCGCTAACATATATGGTCAAGCAGGACAGCAACTAGGCAATATTGGAACTACACTGGGCCAACAAGGTATCTCTCAGGCTCAGTTAGGTCAATCAGGTGCCTCTACAATGGGTTCATTAGCGGGCAACCAAGCTCAATTATATGGCACCTTAGGCCAAGGCATCGGCTCTCTTGCTAACCAAGAAGCGGGTGTTAACCTTCAACGAGGTGCTTCTTTAGGCTCACTTGGTACTAATATTGGTTCAATGGGCGTGCAACAAGCAGCCCTTGGCCAAGCAGATCAACAGCTTAAAGCAGCTGACGTCGCTCTTATGTCTGGTATTGGCTCACTTGAACAAACAAATGCTCAAGCACAATTGGATGCACAGCGTGCTACTCAACTGCAAGAAACTATGGCACCATATCAACAATTGGCGTTTGTATCAGATATTTACAAAGGTGCTCCATCAAGCCAAATGTCATTAACATCAAGTAGTGCGCCTAGCGCTTCTCCTCTTCAGTCTGCAATTGGGACTGGAGTGGGAGCAGTAGCTACTGCTGCTGGAGCTCAAAAATCTGGATTATTCTAAGGAAAAAGCATGAAATCTAAAATTCTAGACCGCCCTATGTTTAAAAAACCCGTCGACGAGACGGATGTTGAAAACGTAGGGATTATGCAAGGTTTCATGGACGAGGAGGCAGATGATGACCTTGACTATGGAAAATACATGCAGGAAGAAGAAGGTGATGATGACGAAAGCGACATGGCTAATGTCATGGACCGTCGTCCAAACTCACCTGAAATTCTAATGAATAATCTTCGCGGTGACATGCGCTCTGTCGATGCGCGGGTCGAGGAACTTGCTGATTTAGTCGGTTACAACGCAGCTGCGGATACCCCTCCTGAAGTGCTTGCATTGCTTCAGCCTGTCTTAGCACAGGGTATTGGTTCAATGCCCGCGGAACAGGCCTTAGGTCAGCCTATGCCTCCAGCACCACCAGCACCTCAAGGTGGAATGCCTCCTGCCCCTCCAGGCGGAATGACTCCTCCAATGGCAATGCCACCAGGACCACCGCCCGCGGCTCAAGGGCCAGGCGCACCTGTAGCGATGGCAAACGGAGGCTATGTACAACGTTTTAGCGACGGGACCGATGAGGATGGCGTGACCCCGATGAATGAGACATCCTCTTTTGCTGGACTGTTTCCTCCGGAAACAGTAGATCTTGCACGTAGACAGGTATTAGCTTCTTTAGGTAAAAAACCAATGGCTGTCCCTGATCTAGCCGCAGAAGTAGATAAACGCGCTCCTTTATATGAAAAAATACTAGGTGTCGACTCTAAACAGACTCAAGCACAGATTTTATTTGAATTAGGTAATCGCGCATTTAACTATGCAGCTAACGTGGATGACCAAGGAAATCGTTTAAGAGGGTCTCAAGCCGCTCGTTTAGCAGGTGCAATACGTACACTTCCAGGTGCAATTGGAGGCATTACTTCTCAAATAGAACAACAAAAACGAGCAGTTAAAACAGCGGCGCTTCAAGCTACAGAAAAAGATGTTCAAGCTATCCGTGAACAAAATACTAAATTGGTGGCAACTCAAACTAAACTTTGGCAAGAAATTGCAAAAACAACTAAAGACAAGGCACTAAAACCTGAATTGGAATTATTAGCTAAATATGCTCCTGAATATGCCGCGGGTACACTTTCTCCATTAATGGATCGTAAGTTTGAGGCCGCTTATTCCGTTATAAGTCAGCCTACTCAATTTACGGATGAATATGGAAGACTTAAACTACGTGAGCCTGTCATCCCTAAGTTTTTAACTTCTGCTTTTGAAACAAGAGAAGGGTTAGCTAAATTAACGCCTAAAGTAAAAGCACCTGGTGTAGATTCGGCTATGCCTGAAAGAAGTGCAGTATCGGTAGCAGAGTCTGGAAGTGATGATAGAGCAAAACAAGAGGATATTGCACGTAGATTTAAAACAGCAAAATCGCAGTTTGAGGCAGGGACAATGCCTAAAGCAGTGTATGACGATTTGGTAGGTACATTGAATGAAGAATCAAAACAGGTAAAAGCTTCCATAGGAGAAACAACCCCTGTTAAAGACAAAACAGCTCCTAAAGAGACATCACTTTGGGGTATTGCAACTGATTTTACAGGCCCCTATGCCTCTTTAAGATCTGGATTTAGTTCTATTCCATCACTAGGGGGAACTAGCCCAGAAGTAACTCGTGCAAGATCATACGCAAGCAGTGCTATAAACCAGATTGTAGCAGCGTTAGGTACAACAGCTAGATTTGGCAATACCGAACGTGAACAGATTAAATCTGAATTAGGGCTAACTCCTTCGGCCTTTCAAGACCCTAGAAAATTTATGGAACGTTTAGTTGGCTTAGATGATCTTTTAACACAGGAAATTGATAACGCTAACCGTGTAATTAAGGATCCAACGGTTCCTGTAGAATTACAAAAACAAGCTGAAAAGTCTTTTGCGGATCTTAATAGTGCTAGGAAATTCCTTAGCATTCCAAGGGTATCTTCAGAGGAAGAGGGTAGGAGGTATCCTGTAGGTTCTTTTGTTCTGTATAATGGAAAAATATTAGAAAGAAAACTTAAGGAACAATAATGGAAAAAGGTGATGGTTTTTCTAAAAATACTACAATAGATTTAGGGGACGGTACAGAATTAGTTCCAGCACAGAGTAGTCCCTTACAAGGTGTAAGGGACTTATTTGGTAAGGGCTCTAGTTCACCTCCACCTAGTCCCTCTGCAATAGATTTAGGGGACGGTACAGAATTAGTAGGGGAACCTACTCTACAAGAAAAAGCCACAGAGGTTATGTATGGCACCGGAATTGGTGCTGCGCAAGGTGGGGGTACGTTTGGGACAGCAGTGGCAGGCGCCCGCACAGCAGCTGCTGCCATGCCTATCCCACAATTAAAACCTGCGGCAGGTGTGGTAGGAGGATTGGTAGGGTTAACAGCAGGTTATCTTGCTACGCATAATATCGATCAATTATTTCCAGAATTAGCCCGTGCAGATTTAATTCCCTATCGCGAAGGCGGAAAAACGTTTGGTGAGACAATCGCCTCAGCGCCTGTCGCGTTTGGTATACCTGTTATGCAGGCAAATCGCGTGGCACGCATGATTTCTACCATTGGTGAAGGTGCCCGTAAGTACCCTAAATCATACCTTGCAGGAGAATTATTAAGTGGCATAGGTGCAGGAACTGCCGGAGGCATTTCAGAATCCTACTTTCCAGGGGAGGCAGGTCCTCGCTTTGGGGCAGAAGTAGCAGGGGGAATGTTTACGCCTGGAAGGATGTTAGTTTCAGGCGCTGGCGCTATTAACAACGCTATTACAGGAATTGCAAGTAGCTTTTCGGCTTCTTCACGAGAAGGTCGCGCTGCGAATGCGCTATATAAAATCCTGTCTGATAGTCAGGCAGGGACAGACGTACCGAAACTTATCAAATTACTGGAACAACCGCTACCCTCTGTAGATGGGGAAATAATTAAGCCTACTGCTGGTCAAAAAACAGGGGATTTAGGTCTTACTATTCTTGAGACTACGTTAGCAAGACGCCATGCCGAATACGGTGGGAAAATAGCCGATCAAGGCGCAAAGGCTATGATGGCGTATGAAGAGCTGGTTTCTAGGCTAAGAAATCTGGGGTCTCCAGAGGCACTTCAACTAGCTGCCAAATTACGTGCAGACAAAACAGAAGCAATGCTGGAGGATCGTTTAACCCAAGCGGACGAAGTAGCCGCTTCTAAAATTGCAAAAATTCAAAAGGATAGCCCTCAGACCCGTCCTCAAATTGGTGAAATTGTTCGTTCAGAGACCGAGCGAGCACTAGCGGATGCTCGTTCTCATGAAAAAGAACTATGGGATAGAGCTTATAAAGGATCTTTACGTACAAAAACGGTTAAGGGGCAAAAAGTATTAGTATTTAAAGAAGTCAACCCTGCCAATGCGGGAGAGTCTTTTTTAGAAATTGCTACGTCAATGACGCCTGAACGTTTTAACTACAGAATGCCTGCAGAAATTAAAGGTATTATGGCACGTCTTGGGGTAGATGAGTCGGCTATTGCTCAGTATGCGGCAGGTAAACGAACACAAGAATACCTCCAAACTGGTAAGGTTCCTATGGAGTACCTTACTAAGGTGCAAGGGAAAAAAATTGTTCCGCTATTCAAAAACACCAATATTCAAGATTTAATTAACATACGTAGTGACTTACTTGCATTTTCTAGGGAAGCAGCTGCTTCTGGAAAAACAGCGGAAGCGGGTTTTTATGGGAAAATGGCAGAATCTGTTTTAGATGATTTGGCATCTAGCAAAAACCCTGCTTACGATGACGCACGTCAATTTTCACGCCAGTTAAATGATTTCTTTACACGTACATATTCGGGAGATATTAGTGCTGTAAATAAAAAAGGCGCTGATAAATTACCCGCAGAGGTTTTAATTTCTAAGGCCTTTGGTAGTAATAATGATGTTACTGCTTTACGTATGGGAGAGATTGAAGATGCTGTAGGCATGATGGGTAAGCAGTATGACGATGCTGTAACTAAGTTTGGTGCAAACAGTCCCCAAGCCCAGCAATTAAAACCATATGCAGATGTTTCTAAGCAGCAGGTAGTCTCCATTCGAGATGCCAACGCTCGCGTATTAAGATTAGCTGCCCTTGAAACACTTGATCCAGTTACTCAACGTGTAAGCCCTGCTAGACTTCAACAATTTGTAAATAAAAATAAGGATTTACTCGGTAAACTAGGACTTACTGATGACTTATCTGATGCAGTTAAAGCCGAAACAGCTTATCTATCATTAAAATCAGACTTTAGCGCTGTTAATTTACGCCTCAAAGAACAAGCGGCTTTTTCTAAAGTACTTCAAGCAGGGGAAAATCCTACTTTAGCTATCACAGATGCAATAAATAGTAGATACCCTGTTAAAACCATCAATAGCATTGTAAGGCTTGCTAAGGCTTCTGGACCAGATGCTGTAGCCGGTTTAAAATCTACAATGTACGATTATGCCTTTACTAAAGCTTCTACTGGCAATGGTAATTTTAGTGCAGAAGCCTTTAATAAAGCCTTTTTCGAGCCTATTGCCAATGGTCAACCTTCTATCTATAACATTTTGCGTAGTCAAGATGCAATTAGTTTGACTGAAGCAAAAAACATGAAGCGGCTGATTAATCCCATGATCCGTATTGAAGCGGCTATTAAAAGTAATCGAGTGACAGATGATGTAGTTAATGGTGCAGATGCTTTATTAGAACTAGGCCTACGTGCAACCGGTGCTAAGTTCGGTGCAGAATTGACTCCTGGTAGTACAGGGTCGTTGGTTGCTGCGTCTGCGGGCTCTAAGTTTATGCGTAAACAGTTTGATAAACTTCCTACGATGATGGTTAAAAACATTCTTGAAGAAGCTTCTAAAGATCCTCAAGCAATGGCCTTACTACTTAGAAGAGGTGTGTCTCAAAACCAGAAGTATGATATTTCAGCTAAACTTGCACCTTTCCTTGCCCGTACCGCTTTTGGTGCGCGGGCTCCTATGTTAAATCTGTTTGATCCAGGTCCACCACCAGAGGAAGAAGCACCTACTATGGATGCAGGTTTCCCACGTCAAGCACGTAAACTAATGCAGTCATTTCCGACCGCACAAACACGTGGTACTAAACCTCAGGCAAAACCACCAACACCTGCTCCTGCAGCACCGTCCGCGCCTCAAGGACCAGCAGGAGCACCTGTATCAAATAGTCGTAAGATGCTTCAATCCTTGTTCCCGATGGATACTATTTCGGGAATGGGTGCAGCGTAGTACTTCTCTACTCGTCTCATCCAATCTTCTTTATATCGTACAAACTCCTGGCCGGCTGTGGAATATTCCATAGTCGTGCCATCTTGTACTGCCATTAACACTACGCCGTTCTCAATACTAGTACCGTGAATAATATCGTGTGCTAAAGCATACGCTGCTAATTGATGAAAGTAATCATCAATCCATTCTCTTCGTTTAGGCTTAACGCTTTGTTTAAAGTCGACAATAGCCGGCTTTCCGCGGTACACGCCTACTAAATCGGTAGTGCCTGCATACTTCTCTGGATAATAAAGAGAGACCTCGGATCCCCAGATTTCATCCAAGTTCTTGAAGTATGTATTGATCAGCTTGTAGCCCATCTCATAGCCCTTACACATAAGCCAATTCGTAGGTCTAGGTAGATTACGCGCTGCAATCATGCGTTCCATCACATTATGCATGTGTGTACCTACAGTAGCCGCCTCATTCTTTATACGGTCCGCTTCTTCTGCACCAACCCTCGCGGCCCACGCGTCAAGATGAGATTTATCTTTTGTATCAGAAAGTACCGTTGTTACGCTCGGTAGCTTCTGTTCCCCGTATACATATCGACGGCCCTCTGGCGCATCAATACGCTGCAGTGTCTCATATTTATACAGCTTTCTTACTGGAATTAAATCAACCATTCTTTAAGATCCTCTCCCATAACTTGGTTAGCGATATCGATTTTAGCGCGCAAGGCCTGGACGATTTTTTCATCAACTGTTTTCGGCGATATAAGGTCAATGTAGGTCACCTTTTTAGTTTGCCCAATACGGTGGGCACGATCCTCTGATTGTAACCGTACTTCTAAGTCAAAGCTATTGCTGAAGTACACCACTACATTGGCAGCCGTCAAAGTCAAGCCGTAGCCTCCTGTACGTGGGTTGCCTACAAAGAAACGCAGCTCCGAATCAGGGTCTTGGAAGTCAATGACAATCTTCTGTCTATCATCCGCCTCTGTATCACCATAATAGGTAGCAACGGAATTCATGCCGTATTCCTTCTGTAGCGCAAGCTTAATTGCCTCAATATCGTGGCGATAATTTGCCCAGATAATAATCTTGCCAGAGGATTCTTCTACGACGTTCATTAGCTCTTTTACCCGGTTATTAGGTAGTTCTTTTACGGTGCCATCATCTAACTTTACGTGGCCACAGACAATTTGATGCAAGCGCATAATCTGTGTCAAGGCATTGACAGTACTGACCATGCCTTCTTTAAACAAAGACAAAGCCATTGTCTTCATTTCCATATAAGCTTTGATTTGCTCGTCTGTCAGTTCTACTTCTCGCTTCGTATACATCTTATCCGGCAGGTCCAAACACTCTTCTTTAGTCACACGGAAAGCAAATTTATTAATCTTTTCCTGCAGCTCGTCCAAGTGCCTATACCCAACCACCTGTTTAAAGGAGTGTGTTGCCAGGCTTCGTTCTACAGTGACCGCGTACCGCGCTTGGAAGGCATAGAAGCTACGGCTGTCTAAACACTCCTCTGACAGGAAGGCACACTGCTGGTATAAGTCCATCGGGCTTTTCGTTACAGGCGATCCGGTCATAATGCGTCGGTACTTAGCGTACTTGCCTACCTTAACAGCGTTCTTGGCCCGCGCAGCAGTAGGCGTCTTAATCGTAGTACTTTCATCAATGGCCATAAAAGCTTCATGCGACATCAAGAAACGATTCGCGAACTTCACGCCTTTATCTGTAGATAAAGCTTCAATGTTCATAATCAGTATCTTTAAATCTTCTGTTACTTCAAACAACCTATCCATCGATTCTCTTTCTGCCTTCTTAGGGGATGGATTCCAAAGCGCCATTCTAAATACTACATGTGAGGGTAAATGCTTCGGTAATTCTGTTTCATGCCAGTTCCTATATACGCCTTTAGGGGCCACGATAAGTACGGCATTTATGTTTCCCTGGTCATACAACATGGCAATATTATTAATCACCATAAAGCTCTTTCCGGTACCCATATCGGCAAATAAAGCGGCAACTCTATGATTCCAAAAGCGTTCTAGGTATGCCTGTTGATGCAAAAAAGGCTTGTTTTTAAAAGGATAATTGTGTAAAAATTTTGTTGTCATAGTCTTTCTTTCTAGTTGGGGTTGCAATCCCATAACGACAAGTGTACACTGACTTTTCCAATTTAGAAAGGAGAAATATAGTGCCTAAAGTTTATGTCGTCTCGGAAACGGGGTCGCACAACATTACACCTGCGATGAATTACGGGGATATTGAAACAATATTACCTCCTAATGCACAAATTGCATTTTCGGTGTATCCTACGGTTAGAAGAATTCAACGCAAGTTAGACAAGTTTACAGATGAGGATTATCTCCTCTTCATTGGTGACCCTACTGCCATTGGGATTATCAGTGCCATTGCGGCAAGTAAAAATAATGGTAGATTTAAGTGCTTGAAGTGGGATAAACTAGAAAAACGGTACATCCCTATTCAAGTAGATTTGTTCCCTAAGAAAGGAGAAATAGATGAGTTTGACGAATATATTTGAGGAAGACGCAGGCGCGCTTCAGGTTAAAGATGATGAAATCTTAGGCATCGCTAATCTAGCAAAACGCGCTAAACTTTTAGAAAAAGAACTTACTGATATTGAGGTAGTGTTCAAAGAGCGTAAAGAGCAGTACCGTAAGTTGACTGAGGAATCTATCCCTGAGGCACTTGCAGGTATGGGCATGAAATCATTTAGAATGGAAGATGGTTCCTCTATTGAGATTAAGCCTTTCTATAGCGCATCTATCTCAGAAGCACGTAGAGCTGAGGCCTATCAATGGCTCAGGGACCACGGCTTTGATGACATCATTAAAAACACTGTCAGCGTTCGTTTTGGACGCGGCGAAGACGAGCTTTGTTCTCGTCTATTGAATCTACTTGGTGAGACCGGCTACCCAGCTGATCAGGCCGAGAAGATAGAACCTATGACCTTAAAAGCATGGGTTAAGGAGCAAGTGGAACGCGGTAACGAGTTCCCTAGCGAATTGTTCGGCGCATACATTGGCCAAAAAGCAGTAATTAAATCAGCTTAACGATAAAAGGAAAATGAATCATGGCTAATAAACCAGAATCAGCAGTAGCAGAAGTAAAAGGCAATACAACGTTAGTACTAGGCGCATCATTTGAAGATGACGCACAAAGCGGCTTTGACAATATGAGCCAGGAAGACTTTGCGCTTCCGTTCTTACGCTTACTAACAAACACTTCACCTGAAGTTGGCGAAGTTGACGGTGCATTACCCGGTATGATTTTCAACAGTGTCACTGGTCAATTGTATGATGGTAAAAAAGGCATCCTCGTAATCCCTACTGCATATGTTCGTCAGTACATAGAGTGGGCACCACGTGGTAGCGGTTCAGGAGCACCTATCAACATCTACCCAAGCACTAGCGATATCCTATCTAGGACGCATCGTGAGCCAGGTGACAACCGTGATTATTTAGATAGCGGTAATTACATTGAAAACACTGCCAACCATTACATTATGGTATTAGATGATGCCGGCTTACCAAGCCCAGCATTGATCGTGATGAAGTCAACACAATTGAAGAAATCACGTAAGTGGAATTCGATGATGATGTCTGTTAAATTGTCAGGGAAGAACGGTCTTTACACTCCTCCGATGTATAGCCAAGTCTATCGTCTTAGCACTGTAGGCGAATCTAACGATAAAGGTAAATGGTTCGGCTGGGAAGTTGAACGTGTTGGTTCAGTAGAAGATGCTGGCGTTTACCAAACTGCTAAACTATTTGCACAATCAGTATCATCTGGTGATGTAAAAGTTAAGCATCAAGATGAAGCGGCAAGCGAAGAAAACTTACCATTCTAAGCATTTGGGGGAACGCATTTTAGCAAGTACCCCATCTTAATCCGAGAAAGATAGAATGACTGACATTACAAGATTCAAAGCAATATTTACTGGCTTAGACATTGCTTATGGAACATATAAAATTGAAAAAGCCAAGGATAACGGAAAGCAGGCCGGGAAGGCTGTTGTTGTCCGTAAACCACCTACAGACAATCTATGGACTGATCACTTAAATGGCGTAGAACCCAGCTTAGGTATCATTCCTATTCGTGCGGATAACTCCTGTATTTGGGGATGTATTGACATCGACCAATACCCATTGGATCACCTGGGCTTAGTGACGAAGATACGCAAGTTGGAATTACCACTTGTCGTATGCCGTAGTAAGTCAGGTGGCGCACATGTATTTTTATTTACTAAAACGCCTATTCCAGCAAGTGACATGCAGCGCTACTTGAAAGCATCTGCAGGATTACTAGGTGAATCAGGTCGTGAAATCTTTCCTAAGCAAACAGAGATCCTAGTTGAGCGTGGAGACACAGGTAACTTCTTGAATCTACCGTACTTTGCAGGGAACGATGGTTTTCGCTACGCAATTAAAGACGATGGTACTGCGGCCTCACTTGAGGAGTTTTATGCGCTCTATGACCGCTTTGTGCAAGACGAAAATCTTAAATTTCCAGAAGAACCTGCAGAAGCAGACAATCCTATTAAAGATGGTCCTCCTTGCTTACAGGCGCTATGCAAACAAGGCTTTCCTGAAGGAACACGGAACAACGGCCTATTCAGTATAGGCATCTACCTAAAAAAAGTATTTCCTGTGGGCTGGGAAGACAAGCTTATGGAATACAATTACAAGTTCTTTGGTCCGCCATTGGGTTTGAACGAAGTACAGATCGTAGTCAAGCAACTTGCTAAGAAGGAGTACTTCTACAAGTGCAAAGATGCGCCTCTTAATTCGTTTTGTAATTCAGGCGTGTGCCGTACCCGTAAGCATGGGATCGGGGGCAACGGTCCAGATGCACCTGAGATGGGATCGCTATCTAAATACAATTCAGAGCCGCCTTTGTGGTTCTTGGATGTAAATAGCAAACGTATTGAATTAGAAACTGATAGCTTGTTTAATCAAATGGCTTTCCAAAAGGCATGTATTGAGAAGATCAATATGCTGCCTCCTACCTTGCGTAAGCAAGATTGGGAAGCGGTGCTCAACGGCCTACTTAAAGAGATGGTGGAGCTGGAGCAGATTACAGAAGCATCAGAAGACACGAGCATTACCGGTCGCTTTGTTGACCTTGTTGAAGAGTTCTGTACTCACTTACAACAGGGCATGGACCGCGATGAGATTCTACTTGGCCGTCCTTGGACGAATGAGGATGAAGGCCTTGTGTATTTCCGAATCAAGGATCTGGAAGCCCACTTGAAGCGTAATAACTTCTCTGGACTTTCTGCTCCGAAGATGGCGCAACGTATGCGCGAAATGAGCGGAGAACCTGTTAATCTATACCTAAAGGGACGTTCTACACGTGTGTGGACTTTGCCTAGGTTTGATAAACAAGACTCTCCTTTTGTAACCCCTGAGATGAAGAAAGCGAGTCCATTCTAATGAATGAAGATACCTTAATGATTGATGATTTAGATGACGCTTTAATCGGCGTCTGTATGACCTGGCATGGCAATATGATGGTTGAACGTGCTATCTACAGTGGTGAGTTGATTGTAGAGCGTTTAGTTGAGACCAGCGAAATGACAGAGGAAGAAGCGCTTGAGTATATTGATTTCAACATGGTGGGTGCATATGTAGGTGAAACAACACCTATTATCATGTGGCCTATCTTAGACGACCTCGATTCTTAATCATGGATATCAGGAAAGTATTCGGTCCCCCTGGATCAGGAAAAACTACTTTCCTGTTAAATGTTATTCAAAAGGAATTAAATGATGGCGTACACCCTGCTGACATGGGTTATTTTGCTTTTACGCGTAAAGCTGCAACGGAAGCAAAAGAACGTGCCGTAGAGAAGTTCCCGCATCTAAATCCAGAGGTTGACTTTCCATGGTTTAGAACACTTCACAGCCTTGCATACCGATGCCTCGGCATTAGTAATAAAGACATGATGAAGCCTGAGAATTACCGAGAGTTCGCTAAAGAAGCAGGCATACAGATTGGCGTAGATAATGGCGAAGAAGACTTTATGGTTAGGGCAGATAATCCTATCCTAAATGAGATCAACATTGCCCGTATCAAAGAACTAGATTTACGTACGCATTACAACAATAGTGAAATGGGTATCGAGTGGTATCACTTTGAGTATGTAGAACGCGCTTATCGTCAATATAAGTCGGCCAATGACCTACTTGACTTTACCGATTTATTAGAGCGTATTGTGGAAAACGCAAATAGGCTGCCTAAATTAGAGGTACTTATTATTGATGAAGCACAAGATTTGTCTAAACTACAGTGGAGATTGGTAGCAGAACTTGCGTCTCGCGCAAAACGCTCCTTCCTTGCGGGTGATGATGACCAGGCCGTATATAACTGGGCAGGCGCAGATGTAGACAGCTTTTTAGGATTTGATGGAGACATCACTGTCCTGGAGCAATCTTACCGTGTTCCTGCTAAGGTGCATGCTCTGGCTAACAGCATCGTTAATCGTATTCGTAAAAGACAACCAAAGACTTGGAACCCTCGTGATTACGAGGGAGATGTAAAGTTTTATAATGATTTCCAGCATGTAGATATTACACAAGGCGAGTGGCTTATCCTCGCTTCAACGAATTACTTATTGAATGAGATGCATAACTGGATTAAGTCGCAAGGACTATTGTTCGAGCGCCACGGACATCGAAGCATCAATGAGGCCGTCATGACTGCGGTTCTTGGATGGGAAACACTTCGCAAGGGTAAAGAAGTCCCTTTCCCTGTGGTCCGACAGATCTATAAACACCTTAATTCTAATTTTATCAAACGTGGCCATAAAATGCTAAAAGATATTGACCCAGAAGGTATGTTTTCTATGGATTACTTAAAAGAACATCATGGCCTTGATACAGATATCATCTGGCATGAGGCCTTGACCAAGATCGGTGAAGAGAAGCGCGATTACATCATTGCGCTTTTACGTCGTGGCACGAAAATTACAGGCAAGATTAATATTAAGCTGTCCACGATTCACGGAGCAAAAGGTGGTGAGGCGGATAATGTCTTACTGCTCACGGACCTTTCTACTAAATTTGCAAACGAGTATGAGAAAAATGCGGACGATGTTAATCGCCTTCTGTACGTAGGAATCACACGTGCACGTGAAGCGCTTCATTTAGTCCTACCCAAGAACGAACGAAAAGGCTTTAGACTATGAAACCCCTTGTGCTATTCCCTACTTCATCTGAATGGCTTCCGCCACAGAGTTTTCCTGATTTATCTCAAGCAACTGAAATTGCAATTGACTTGGAGACATGTGACCCTAATATGGAGAAGTTTGGCCCAGGCTGGCCCCGTAAAGACGGCTTCATTGTAGGCTATGCGTTTGCCGTAGATGGATGGCGTGGCTACTTCCCTGTCGCTCATCAAGGCGGTGGCAATTTAGATAAAGGGATTGTAGAGCGCTGGGTCAAGAAGACCTTGGCATTACCCTGCGACAAGATCATGCACAATGCGGCATACGACACAGGCTGGCTGAAAGCACAAGGCTTCGAGGTCAACGGACGGATTATTGATACCATGCTTGCCGCCGCAATTGTGGACGAGAACCGTTTTTCATTTGCATTGAACAGTTTAGGCTTTGACTATCTAAAAGATATTAAATCAGAGCAGGGCCTTAAAAACGCAGCTGCAGACTTTGGGGTACATCCTAAAAAAGAATTATGGAAGTTGCCTGCAATGTACGTAGGGGATTATGCAGAGCAAGACGCGGCATTGACCTTGAAGCTTTGGCATCATCTCCAAACGTTATTGCGTAAGGAAGAGGTTGAGTCCATCTTTGATCTTGAGACAGAGATGTTACCTATCCTTATCGACTTAACATTTAAGGGCATTCGCTTTGACCGGGAAAACGCTGAGAAGCTAATTAAGACCATGAAGAAGCAGGAACAACAGTTCCTATCCAGTATTAAGAAGGAAGTAGGTAATCATGTAGATATCTGGGCAGCCGCAAGTATCGCGACTGCTTTTGATAAGCTCAAGGTCACCTACCCACGGACCGAGGCCGGCGCACCAAGCTTTACTAAAACCTTCCTGGAAGGTAATTCCCATCCTGTCGCTAAGATGATCGTGGAAGCCCGTGAACTGAACAAGACCCACGGAACATTCCTACAGCCTTATTTAGATTTCTCTGCTGCGGATGGACGCATACATCCCCATGTCAATCAATTACGCTCTGACGATGGCGGTACAGTGACGGGAAGACTTTCCATGTCACAGCCGAACTTACAACAAGTACCTGCTCGACATGAAGTGATCGGGCCATTGGTTCGTTCCTTGTTCTTACCGGAAGAAGGCGACCTATGGGCGGCGAATGACTTCTCTTCACAAGAGCCTAGACTACTGGTGCACTACGCTACGATGCTGGACCTGCCAGGCGCTGATACCATGTGCCGTGCCTATATCGAAAATCCAGACACAGACTTCCACCAGATGGTGGCAGATATGGCAGGAATCGAGCGGAAACAAGCGAAAACTATCGGGTTGGGCCTCATGTATGGGATGGGTAAAAATAAGCTGGCAGGGGAGCTAGATTTACCTGTGGATGAAGCTAGTGAATTGATTACGACCTTCCATAACAAAGTTCCTTTCCTACGCGGTACTGTGGACGCTGTGATGCGTAGAATTGAAAAACCATCCTCTAATGGTGCTATTCGTACCCTGCTTGGGCGTAAATGTCGTTTCCCACTATTTGAACCTATCGCGTGGGGTGTGAATAAGGCATTGCCTTACGAACAAGCAGTCGTGGAATACGGACCACGGGTCAAGCGTGCAGGTACGTATAAGGGTTTGAACCGTTTAATTCAAGGTTCTGCAGCAGACCAGACTAAAGCTGCGATGATCGCGCTTCATAAAGCAGGATTCCGTATCCTTTTACAAGTACATGATGAGGTTGCGGTGTCAGTAAAGAACAGAGAAGAGGCAGAGGCAGCTGCAGAAATCATGAAAAACGCTGTCGAGCTAGAAGTACCAAGCAAAGTGGATGTTGAGATTGGAACCTCCTGGGGTGGCGCTAAGTAAATAGTGCTTGCGCTATTCTAAAAGCTTATGATACAGTGTCTCTTCAATAGAAAGGAGAGCTTATATGGCAAAATCACCATCTAAAAGAGACACTGCATGGGCAACCCTAATTATTAGGTCCAAGTCTTACGCAATGCTTAAAGAAGTAGCAGGGTATTACGATGTATCCATTGGTCAAGCTGCAATGGACCTTATTGATAGAGAATTCAATAAGTTATTAGAGGATCAAACACATGGCCGTAATTAAAACAATCCGTAATCAAGACGTTACTGTCCATTACGAAGTACTCCCTGAAATCTTTGGGTCTCCTGAGGATGAATTTGAGTACATCCCTGAGCAAATTGACATTAAAGAAGTATGGATACAGTTAAAAAGCACAAAAACAGGGAAAACACGTAGAATTAACATCTCGGATAGCGTTAGCGAAGACGAGATTTTAAAGTTTGAGGATGCTGTAATGGAGTACAGAGCAGAAATTAAACGTCAATTTTTAAGTAGAAATGCAAATGCAAAATTCAATATCTAAAAGACTAATGAAAGGAATTGGTATGACTTGGAATTACAGAGTAGTACGTTTTGACAGTGAGGCTATGGGTGAATACTTTGAGATTAAGGAAGTGTTTTACGATAAGTCAGGTGAATTAGCGGGCTATTCAGAGGCGTCTGTGTTTTCTGACACGTATGATGGCCTATTTGAATGCTTAGATTTAATGAAAGCCGCTACTGCAAAACCTGTCATTGACGAAAAAGACTTTTTTTATAAGACAGATACAGCATAAGCTATACAATTTCAGCTAGAAAGGAAGAAAGATGCAACCTAAATCCCGTATTGATATTTGGATACAGTATGAAGCCAATAAGTTAAAGGTAATCGAAACGTTACACGTAACACCCATGACCCGTAATGAGCTTATGCAACATACTAAATTAACAAAGATGCAAGTGCATAACATCATTAAGAACTTGCATTCTTATAAATACATTAAAATCGTACAAAATGACACTGTTGTTTGTAAAGTCTCTGGCCGTACCATGCGTCGATATACTTGCACGTCCAGGAAGTATGTCCCTAAAGACTTATCTGGCATGAAGGAAAGGTCCGAATTAAATAGGCAGGTTCGGAGCGGGGAAAAGGTAAAAAAACCTCGTAAGAAGTACGACATGACATTACGTGAATCTCAGATTAAAAAAGAAGAGATGTATAACAACACGGATAAAACCGTTATTAAAGTGAATGAGCATACGACCATCTATCTAAACAGCAAGCGTCCTCTTACCGATTACTCTTGGCAAAGGAAGCGTAAGCATACTGTGGTTTCAATTGGAAGTGGTATGGACATGTTTGGAACTTGGGCATGATTAAATTAAACGATAGAAATGCAGAACGCGAAAAGGAACAAGATAATGGAAGGGAATAAAATGAATCACCTTTACAAGTGGATGTGGTGGAAAAAAGGTGAATGTGTAGTAGAAGTGCTTCGTACAGGGCATTTTCCAACCACGGCCATGGTCAAGCTGCCCAGTGACCAAGTATCAGAGATAGATATTAACGAACTTGAGATGCATGAGGACTAATCATGATAAGCATTTTTTTATATATTTTACTTTCCCTTGTCATCGGACTGCTTGTGCTCGGGTATATTGGAACGAGAATAGATATCAACCGGGAAAAGCGTAAAAAGTTAAGGTCACTTAACAAATGGAGAGGCACACGATTATGAGTAATTTTACAGACTTGGAAGACGCAATAATGGGTTGCTGGGGCGTGACTGACGACCTACGCGCCTATGCAGAATATGCATCAGATGAAAGAACCACAATGTTATTAAAGAGCCTTGCAGACGTTTACGATTTTAAGATGGAACGCCTGCATGACATATGGGAGCTGTGCTTAAAAGATTACTATGAGCTTAAACACCCTACGAAGGATGAGTTGCCTTGGGGCGATGAGGAAGCAGAGCGCCGCGTAGATATTATAGGCAGCAACGGTAACACAGGTTATGGGCCCACGGACCAAGAATCATGATTATCCGTATTGTTTGTTTTTAATATTAAGCAGATTATTACATACAAGCACTTTTGCTTGACATATATTAAGGACTAAATCATGTGGACAAAACCAGCTGCTACTGAAATGCGCTTTGGCTTCGAAGTGACAATGTACGTAATGAACAAGTAATGTGCGTCAAACTAAACTTTTAGTTTAGATACAAGCATAAATGTGAACTACAATTAAAAGGGTGACCATGTCACCCTTTATTTTTTCTCTCATCGTAATGATGTTTCCGGTGGCAATTACTGCACAGCACTAAACACTTCTCTTCTATTTCCTTCAACGCAAATGCCAGACGTCCTCCACGGATAAGATCGTTTATTTTAAGATTGTCGGGATGAGGTGTGTGGTGATGAAAATCCAAAGTAGCGGGATGATTTTCCCCGCATTGAACACAAGATAACGTACTTTTATATTCCGCAAACTTCGCCCGCATATTCCGTTTGCATTTAGCCGATCTAGTCCTGGCCGGTTCGGAATTTTCTTGATAATATCGCCGGGCGTTTGCTCTTTTTACTTCCGGATCTTTAAAAGGCATAGTAAAATACTTGTCCCAAGAAAGTATTCTTATACCATCTTTATGAAAAGAAAGCAAAATGTCTAATTTACTCGACTACTATCTATGCTACAAAGAGGCCTTTGTCCTAGGAATGTCCTTTGGAATAATTATTTGCATGTATTACTTGCATAAATTAAAAAAGGCTGGTAAATTTAAACCGTAGTACCTTAATAAAGTAACCCAATCAATCAATACAGGAGATTTAACATGAAATTCTTAGCCAAAGTATTACTGTCGTCTATGTTTGCACTTTACGCTGTTGCCGCATATGCTACTTGTACGACCTCCACTGTCACGTATGACGGTAGAATGGTGACGTGCACAACATGTTGCTACAATGGCAATTGCAATACGACTTGTTTTTAAGCTAACATGCCATGTACCGTGTTCTTATCTTCGATAACAAGCTATATATTATCAAGGTTCAAGGACCACGGATCACGGTTCACAAGAAATCAGAAAGGAAAGACAATGTTATTAAATTTAGTACGCGTACAAGCGCAAGGTGAAGAGATGGAAATCGCTACACGTCTTCGTGAAGAAGCCATTCAAGGGTTAAAAGAAATCCTCGGCGAGAATTATTTGCTCCACCCAAGTAACATGGTGCATCGTAAAGATGACTATTTAGATCAGTATTAACGTTTACGGGGGAAAGTGCCATAATATATTG
>Ga0209135_1000224_pt1 | contig 20377 bp, 14 predicted proteins | sample LauGreSBDMM110SD_4_FD_187570 | JGI IMG/M metagenome (GOLD analysis project Ga0209135, IMG submission 187570) | Freshwater lake microbial communities from Lake Michigan, USA - Su13.BD.MM110.SD (SPAdes) (version 3) | ecosystem: Environmental > Aquatic > Freshwater > Lake | place: Lake Michigan... | reverse complement strand
CCGCCACTGCCGCCTCCTCCGCCGCCGCCGCCTCCGCCTCCACAGCAAATGCCTCCCATGGAACTTCCAATAATCGTATTAATATTGCTTGTATATCCATTATAGGAACCAGTATAAAAAATAGTTTTTTGTGTTTGTGTTGAGAACATCGTTTGTTATACTATCGTTATATTTTGTTAGACACTTGTTTCATGTGGTCGCTATAACAAAATAAATAATAAAAAAGTATAAAAGTGTTTTACTGTAGTATATATTGTAAGCATATAATCATTTGTTTTTACCATGGAAGAAAATGCAGCGATGAAAAGTGAAACATGGGCTCAAATTGTAAAGTCTAATATTATTCATACAATATGTAATATGTTAAAAACAACATTTTACCATGAGGGAGAGACGGTTGTTCTGGATATTGCAGTATGGAGTCAAATTTTTAATACCACACAAATAAAATATCCATTGATATATTGTTCTGGGTTGGTTTCTTCATTAGAGACTTTGTCGCCGCCGAATGTGATATATCCTTCAAAAACATTTCAAGAATATGTGGATTCTATAGCCAGTCTACAAAGAATGGGTTCGTATGATTATATGGAATTCTGTAACAGTATGAAAAATCCGGATTTTAAAAAATCTATTTTCAACAAATACGAAAAAATGGAAAAAATAAATGCGTTGAAAAACGTTATCATCTATGAAATCATGCATCTCGGTGAACATTCCACCACCTACCCATACAATCCACAATATATAGATACCTATATTCGAGAGAACTCCATTGTAATTCCGCAGCAAAAACCAGATTGTAAAATGTTTAGAAACAAGATGAATTCATTTTATGAAAAATACACACTGTGGGAAATATATTGCCAAATCAAAAAAATAGAATAGAATAAAATTGTGTATACAAATTATATACATATACACAATTTATAATGAACATAAGAGAACCCAGAGAACCAATAGAACCAATACAAACAAATCCAATTCAAGAAGAGCCATCGACAGAGCATTCGAGTCTCTCGACAGAGCCTTCGACAGCGTCTTCGACAGAGCCTTCGACAGTAGAAACCGAATCATCCATAGATACAGCACCTTCGACAGAGCCATCGACAGCACCTTCGACAGTAGAAACCGAATCATCCATAGATACAGCGACATCGACAGCGTCTTCAACAGTAGAAACCGAACCATCCATAGATACAGCACCTTCGACAGCACCTTCGACAGCACCTTCGACAGCACCTTCGACAGAGCCATCGACAGCGCATTCGACAGCACCTTCGACAGAGCCATCGACAGTAGAAACCGAACCATCCATAGATACAGCGTCTTCGACAGATCCATCTATTCCAGAAGAATTACCCCCTGTCACTGAAATGGATATTCAACAATTGAGAACCAAAGAGAAAAATATCCGAAGTATGATATTAAATAAAAAACCACAGTGTGAAATTCACCCAGAATCCACCCCCCTACTGTATACTGAAAAAATCCAAATAAAAAATGAACTCACCAATGCAGAAGAAAGAATCACAGAGGTTCTCAAAGATCATCCAACTCTTCATCCATTTTTAAATTTTCAATTACCAATAAAAACCATACCCATCTCCATCTCAACCATCGATAAATCCTCCATTAAAAAATGCACCGAACAAGACATCCGCGAACTCTTTGCTATTCAACCAACAAATGAACCGTTGATTCAAACCACTTATAAAAAAATAGGAGGTTCTTTGTTTGAATATTTGAGAACAAGCATTGAAAAACCACAATATTTTTTACAGGTTCTCATTGACTCCCACTTACATTTATTAAATTCTATTTCCAAACTACAATCTGTTTCAATAAACCATTTCCATTTAACAGAAGAAAATATTCTGTATGATGAAATAAATGCGATTCCAGTGATGTCCGATTTTAGAATGGCATTCACAAAAGACGAATTAGAAGGAGACCAAACAAACGAACTATTTCCAGTGTATGATGAATCCTTAATATGGTGTATAGAAATTTATGTTCTCTCGCAATTGATTGAAAACATCGCAAAACAAGAAATCTTTACACAAGAAATCATGGAGGTTCTCTTACAACAGTTTATATCTTCTTATGTTTTTAAAAATTTATTCGATGAGAACCAACTCAAAGAATTTTACGGAAGAATGAAACAGTTTTTTGGAAAATATATCAATCGTTTACATACAGAAGTTATTTCGGATTTAAAAAAATATGCGCCATCTTGGGATACGTTCTCATTATCCATGGTGTATTTGTTATTTATTAATGAAATTCATGGGGTTTCCTCGCCATCGACATCGTCTTCATCTCCCTCTTTTATGGAAAAATACAAAACTATTCTTATAAATACTATTCTGTCAGACCCCGATAAACGACCATCTGTATCTTTTTTGAGAGAATCGATTGAGAACACGTTTTCAAATATCTCTCAACAGGAACTCAATGAATATTTTCATAATGTTCTCGAAATAAATCAATCCGATGACGAATTATTAGACTAACCGCATCACCGATATATCCCTCTTCACTCCTCCCCCCACCTAGGCATAGTCATTGTCCCACAAATTATCAAAATATTGTGTTAAACAGGCATATCGAGAACAATTCATGAAACGATAAATATAATGATAACAATTCGGTATTTCTTCAATACATGTTTTCAATAAACACGCAGAATTCCCTGAAACATACATGATTTCTGTGGAATCTTCTATATGATGAACCTCTGGAATAGTTCCTGCACCAATTTTCCAGAATACAATGCGAATCCTGTCACCTATTTTGGCATACATTTTCTCCCAATCAAAACAAAAAGTATCGGAAAAAACAAAAAAGCATACAGACGACTCGGTCCCCATCGTCGAATCGAGTGTTTCAAACACCATATCCAGAGAGCGTGAAAACCTGGACTCCCCACGGAATTTACAAACAGACCACATTTTCACTATTTTTTCATAAAAAGTTCCTTCTGAAATATCCAACCAGATGGGAATCGTGGAAACAAAGAGAACACGATATGTTCCAAAGAGTTCTGCAATCAAACACGCAAATCCAATAGAATGAAATAAATCCTTGGTTGATATTTCAATAGACATGTCTACTATCGGAATAGCAGAGAACGTTCGTTTAAAATACAACACTTTTTTTAAATATTGCCATTTTTGGTCGAGCCATTCTCTTCCTGAACTATCGCCACTCTCATACAATTTCACTGCCATTTCCACATATTCCCCAATAAAAATGGTATCATACATATAATTTCGACTGATTCCATGAATAATTTCGTTCTGTGATTTATTTGCCCGATTACATAAATGGTAATTGGTGGATTGCATCGGAGATGCACACGAAAGAGTCAGTTGTTTGCACACATTTGAAATCATTGTCCTGTATTTTTTCTTCATAAACGAAATATTCGCATTCGCCGCACCATCCATCGCACTGCATTTATCAAACCAATTCATTACAAATTGTTCGTATAATAGCGGGGATTTTGTTTCTCTGGGAATCCATTTTGCAACATTGGACAGGCTGTCACTTAACCCTCGGTCTTTGTCGCGTTTTAACTGCCAATTCGCAAGAGATACAGTGAATCCAATCAACGGATGTTGAATACCTGCTTCTTTTATCACGTGCTTACAGAAATATTTGACGTCTTTCCAACATCCAAAGGAAGGATAGGTGTGGGTTCCATCCTGAATCGGTATGACAAAGCGTTGAAAGGCGTAAAATGCGAGGTCCGGAAAATAAGAATACCAAACAAGAATCATCATGTAAGATAAATCTCGTTCTCCTTTTCCAAAATATATATCTCTTGTATGTCCAATCATTTCATACAAGGTTCTCAAATAAACATATCCGGTAGTGTCTCCTTTTTCCAAATCGTATTTTAATGTTTTTAATAATAGGTGTAATTCCTTAGAACTCTCTGAAATATTATCTCGATGTAATAAAAAATAAAATCTCAGGAGTCTGTTCTCATAATCGTTCATTGTCATGTCTGATAAAAAATTAGACATTACTTTTATATTATTTTTTGTTATTGTAAGCCGGGTTTATTTTTTCGTGTATGTTTGGCAATTTCTGGACGGGTTTTCATTGTTTTTACAGAGACCACCTCGTGAACATCGTTCGTATCCAACGAAATCCGGACTTTTTTTGTGACACGGTTCTTGCTGTCCATGCTGCTGCCGCTGCCGCCGCAAGACCCCTTCAAAATGGAACGTAGAGATGGAGAACTACACGCTTTAAATAAAAAGTAGATACCATTTGTCTCATGAAAAATAAAAATAGACGGCACTACTGTGATTTCGTCAAACAAGGGTATCGAACGAAAAAATGATTGCGAATACTCTGTAAGTTCATCCATGTTCTCATTTTTTGAAAAGAAAAATAACTTTTCAGGGTCAAGATGCACTTGAAAGGACAGAATATCAAACAGTTTGTATTTTGTAGCTCCGCTACTGCTGCTGCTACCGCTGCCGCCACCGCCTGCCTTTCGCTTGGTTTGAATAATTTGTAATATTCTTTCCTTGGATATTTTTGAATCGACGAGAACTTCAGATTCCTTTTCAACCTTTTCAATCGAATTGTTGGTATCAATATAAATGTAATACAGATTGATTTTATCTGGAAGTTCTCTTACAGAATGTTGTTGTATAGAATTTATTTTTTCTTCCTTTTCAATCCATGAAGTATCTAAATCCATGAAGTATTCTATATCAAATGTAAATAATTCATTTCTGTAATACAAACATATGAATCCATCAAATAAAACAAATGATATCCACTAAAAATGGGTTAAAGAATACATATAAAGTATACATGTCTCAAAACAGCATAAATTTATATCTTCTTATATAAAAATCAGTAAAAGTAAAAATAAATGAATTATACAGACCATTTTACTTGAGACAGTTGAATATACAATATATTATATATCCAACAAAGAACCCATATAAATATATCTTTCTTCTACATACCATATTACATCATGTCCCATAACATTGAAAAAATCATTTATATTAATTTGGACCACAGAACCGACCGAAAAGCAGAAATCGAAGGCGAACTCAACAAATTCAATCTGTTAGACAAAACCGAAAGATACCCTGCGATATGTGTGAAAGAACAGGGTATCCTCGGATGCACCATGTCTCATTTGGAAGTATTCAAGTTAGCCAAAGCCAGAAAATACAACAACGTGCTCATTCTGGAAGACGATTTCCAATTTCTTATTTCCAAAGAAGAATTCGAAGACCAACTCACCGAGTTTTTTTCATCGAATATAGAATATAATGTCTGTATGATTTCCTACAATTTGATTCAATCGGAGATAACTCCTTACCCTTTTTTATTAAAAGTCAAAGAAGCTCAAACTGCATCCGGATATATTGTTCATCATACCATGTATGACCGCCTCATTGAATTATATGAAGAAGCTGTCCCAAAATTGAGAGAGACACAATTTCACTGGATATATGCCAATGACCAAATCTGGAAACGATTGCAACCCTCGTCGGATTGGTATTGTTTTAAAAATCGGTTTGGAAAACAGCGAGATGGATATAGTGACAATTCCCAAAAATACGAAAATTATAACTGTTAGAATAGCGAATCGTTCGATGATGTAATTTTTCTCAAATTATATTATCCTTGTGTGAGTGTAAAATTTTATCAAATAATGAAATACAATAAATGGTTGCATGTTGTTGTGGGCATTCCCTCCCCCAGTAGAATTGATGGTAAGAGCAGGTAATGAAGCATATAAATCAGGTTCTCCTGTACCATTGTTAATATCGCCATTCATAGTATTGTTTCCTGTAGATGTGATTAAGTCAATGTTTCCACCTACAGCATTGGATGAGTGGGAGTGGGAAGGAATTTCGTCGGTGATTAACGTGTGTGTTTCTGCACCACCGATATTTCCTAAATTTTTAGCAGATAAACCCGCACCAGTTCCAGAACCAATAGAAACACGCCCTCTTATATCGGGGATATTGAAATTGGCTCCACTACCTCCATAAGTATTATACCCAATCGCGTTGAATAAATTCTCTCTGTGTAAAATACATATAAAAAATACATCAGTTATTCTATAATGTTGGCTTTTCATGAATTTAATAAAACACCGAATCCGTTCCCAGAAATCATACACAACATATTTAAACAGAAATATGAATTTGACCGACCCTTAGGAGAATTGCATACACTGTTGGATACACCTCTGATTTCAGAAGACCAAAAGCATTTTCATAAGACTCTTCAAGACTGGAAAAACGACAGAAATTCGGTATTTATTAAGAACTTCCATGAATATGTGGATAGCAATCCATCGTTTAATAGAGTATATCATAAATTCATCCATGAATATATCAAACCACTTTTCCCAAATGAAAACAATGTCGTCATTCAAAAAACACCCAACATTCGGTTCAGCTTACCTGAATCCGCCGCTATTGGATATGACCCAAATGACCCGCAAGGAATTGTCGGATTGCATTGTGATTCGGATTTTGGACACAGTGAATATGAAATGAATTTTATTATTCCGATTACCGAGATGTTTGATACCAACAGTATCTATTACGAAACAACCATTGGGTCTCGCACGAGTTCGATTGATTTTAAAAATCTGGTTCTCAATACAGACGAATTTTTTCAAGCTTATTTTAACAAATTGAAACATTGTAACCGGGTAAACACTACCTCCCATACACGCATTAGTTTCGATATTCGTGTGATTCCATATACAAAATACATTGAACACTTGAGTTGGTTCAAAGGAACAAAATTTGAACTCGGCAAATATTATATTGTGGTGTAACCGTATATGTAAAAACAATATAAATAGAATACGAGATAACAAGATAACTCTCTTATTGATATGAGCGAAAAAAATATTACGGTAATTGGTATCGGAAAACTGGGACTTGGATTCGCACTTTTATTGGAAAAATCCGGATACAATGTGTTTGGTGTGGACATTTTCCCCGAATACGTAGCAAAAATAAATGACAAAAGCATTCGTTTCAGCGAACCCGGATATAATGACCTGTTGGATAACTGCCAAAACCTCGTTGCGAGCACGGATTTGACCGCCGCATTAGCGCATTCGGATATTGTTTTCATCATTGTGCAAACTCCGAATGGTGGTGGTAGCCGATTTTACGACCATTCCATTTTATCGAATTTATTGGAGAAAATCAACCGTATGAAACCCGTCAATAAACATTTTATTATTGGATGCACAGTCATGCCAAAATATATAGAAACCATTGGAAAAACAATATTATCGAATGCGGTGTCATGCACCCTGTCATACAATCCTGAATTTGTTGCTCAAGGGGATATTGTTCGTGGATTTGAGAACCCAGATATTATATTGTTAGGTACCGATTCTGAATCCCTTCCTGTTAAAATCAGAGAGATTTATGACAGCATGACAAAATCCTCACCCAAATACTGCATTATGACACCCACTGAGGCAGAAATCGTGAAAATTTCATTGAATGGGTTTATTACCACTAAAATCAGTTTTGCAAATATGGTGTCTGACTTGTGTGATACACTCAGTGTAAGCAGGGACCGTGTATTAGATGCCATTGGGTCTGACTCAAGAATTGGAAACAAATATTTTCGCCCAGGATATTCATTTGGTGGACCTTGTTTTCCGAGGGATACGCGCGCATTAAAACAATTGATGGACCAAAATCGCATACTGTCAGATATTTTAACGGCAACCACCGATTACAACGAAGAACATATTCAATTCCAAACAAGGCAAATATTAGAAGAACATCATAAAAAAAGAGAGTATTATCTTATTATAGAAGATGTTTGTTACAAGGAGAACTCCCAGATTCCTATTATAGAAGAATCTGCCAAATTAAAAATTGCGGAATTACTCGTGAAAAAATACAACCAAGAAGTCATTATTCGCGACGTTGAGCCTATCATTGATGAAGTAAAAAAAGAATACGGCAATTTATTCTTGTATGACATAAAACGATAGACCTCGGTACACACCCTGTTATAAAATCGAAGTCGTTTATTTTTGATACCCTATGTATATCAAAAATAAAATGGAAACCGACCCGTCTATTGAATCCGACACCGATGAACCCAACGCAAACGCAAACGCATCCGCAAACGCCCACCCCCCCTATCAAAGAAACATGGAATTGTGTATTCCAAAAGTCTCTGTAAATATATCACAGAAGATGATTTTTAAAGTCTTTTGTAATTTAAAAATAGGATATATTGTAAGAATCAGTGAGAACCTATTAAAAAACGACCCATCTTACAAAAGGGTCATTATACGAATTCATTGGGACAATACACAACCCCTGGCAAAACAAATACAAGAACATTTAAAAAATCCAAATGAACATATGAATATTGTGTATGATATGCCATGGTATTGGCAAATTTTTGCCAATCATCCACAACGTCCTACAAAATATTCTTGTCCTTCCAATCTCAATCCCCTCAATCCTAGTGACTAGAAAAAATGGTGGAAAGATATTCCTTTAATACTGGGTTTTCAGATTCTCCAATATTTCGTTTTAATGAAAACCACACACTCCAAACAGATGTATTGTCTGCACGATTAATTTCTTTTATGAACAATTCATCAATACAACTGTATGCATTCCGGTAATGTAATATTTCATCTTTTATTTTGTCTTTTATTTCATACAGAAATTCTAATCGTTTTTTTTCTTTGGGTTCCATTTCCATTTTTTGTTCGCAATTCCATTTGATGTATAAAATCTCGTTTTTTATATCTGTTAATTTCACAATGAGATTCTTGTTGTATACTTCAATACGTTTAATAAATGAAAAGATGTTGACATTGCATATAATCGGAAAGATACGTTTGATTTCCTGAGGAATGTGGATATTATGAATGGTTTCCTTGATTTCATTTATCTTTTTCTCAATTTCTTTCATTTTGGTGAGAACCAAATCATTCCTTTCGTGCACGTTCTCAATCAATGACATTTTATTGTTTGTAAATTCAATGGAATTCTCCAGTTTATCATATTGTGAGGTTAAATGCGAATACGTGTTTACACATGATTCCAATTTAAAATAATGGATAATCGAAATCAAAAACGCGACAACTGCATTCAACCCGGAAATAAAGGCACCGCTCCAAACATAATTTTGAATAATGGGCGCAGTAATCGTAATAATAGATGTTCCAATCAACGATGGAATCATTAACAAATTTAATTTTGTCTGTGTTACCGTCTTGGATTTCATATATAAATTTTTCTGTCCTTTTAAATACGTGGTTAAAATATCCAGTTCATTATAGTATTTGTCTTCTATATCGTAATATTTATGTATGGATTTCTTTACATCGCGAAACGATAGTTTTTTCAGAGGTTTTTTATCGGAGGTGCTACTTCCACCAAAAGAGTGAATTCTTCGAAATAAGTTCTCATCTGACTCTTCGTTGAATACATCCTCTTCAAACTCAAGATAGTTTTCTTCGTTGTATGCATCCTCTTCTTCACTGTTATAATTGGAAATAAAAATTGGGCTGTGTCCGTTACCATTCGATTCCAGGGAAATAGATTTCCGTTTCATTCTTAAATTTTCAGACATGCGTATTTTCTCCAATTCTTGATTCAATTTGTGAATAAAATGATTGTCTGTATATTTATCAACTTCTTCATCCACCTTTATATGTGGGTTTGTCTGTGGATTCGAGATATCAATTGTAATATGGTGCGTATCATCTGACATGGTATATCGAATTGAATTATCTATACATATACATATACATATAAAATTGAAGGGGTTCGGTTCTCGTAATCGAATATATAAAAACTATTTGTAAGACAACACAATACAATATCACTTATGGAAGAAGAGAAACTGCGTATGAGTCTTTTAAAAAAGGAAGAAAACACAAAGGTAAAATTATATTTGCCGGAAATACGAGTGTTCTTAATGACATCTCGCTTCAATACATCCACGCGAGAAGAGAACAAACGGTTCAGAGAAAGAAAAAAATGGAATTATGGATGTTTGTATTGTGCCCCAGAGCCCCTTCCTGAAAGAATTCCCTTTCATTCCAAAATACTCGTGTTGGAAATGGACAATGACCAGAATAAAATATTCGGTGTTGGATTTCTTGTAAACAAACCATTTGTGAATAGATATAATATCTATGAAAATGAGAACTACAATCGATATAACTATGTAGGTAAATATCGGATTCCTCGAGAAGAATTAACGGAGCAAGAAGAGGAAGTGTTTGCCGCATTGGATATGCTTTGCTTTACAGGCATGACACATATGAAACGTGGGCAAGGGTTGCGTTCATTCCCACTCAAATTTATTCTTCGGTGCAAACACCTGATTGACATCCCTGATTTTATTGAAAAAATGTTTATTTCCAGATACTCTTCCAGAGATTTGGAATCGGATGCTTAGACGCCTTGAATCAATTCACTCCAAAAAAATATAAATGGTATGTATAATATCCACTATGCAAACCGATAATAATAGTGATGATGTATATAATATCAAATATTATACTGATGAACAATTATATAATATTTTAGATATAAACCATCCGACCGATAGAGAACTGGAAGCTAAAATCATTCATTTAATCAATAAATATGAAAATATGCAGAACGAAACGGGTAACAGAATGGCTATTTTTTTTCAAGACATATACAATCATTTTTTTATGGAAGAGGAGGACACTGAAAACCCAGAAGAATATATCGAAGGATTTGAAACTGCCACCCCATCCGCAGCAATTACTTCCCCACCAGTCACTGCAAAACCCACTGCAAAACCCACTGCAAAACCCACCGAATACAATACCCTACAAATTGCCAATGTCCAACAGCTCGATTATTCTGCAGACAAATTGCAATTAAATCCCTTATTAAAACAAACCATTAAACGGGTTATCAGTATTGATAGTCAATACAGAGACATTAATACTTCAAAAATGACTACGAATTTTACATTCGACCTGTCTGAACCCTTGCGAGATGTCGTTTCATTAAAACTGTATTCCGTGCAAATACCCTACACATGGTATACCATTAGTAAGAGTTACGGGAGTAATTTTCTGTATTTAAAAGGGATTTCTCCAGGAGTCAATGACGGATTACATGATTACAAAGTAGAAATCAATGCAGGTAATTACACTGCTGCTGATTTAGTAGCTGCAATTAATACGTCTTTTCAAGATATCTCCAACAACTCTGCATCCGATGTGAATTTCAATGGAGTTCCCTTGTTAACTTACGATAGCACGACCTCCAAAACCACCGTAAATTTAAATCTACAACAAACGTATTCGGAACCCTATTATCAACTGTATTTCCCTTCTTGGACACCTTCTGTATCACCCATAGTATCACCGCCATTAGACCGGACATTATCCATTCCTTCATATTTGGGATTTAACAATCAAATCTATTATCCATCTGCTATTCATTCCAATCACACTTACAGAACTACGGTTACCATTAATGCACAAACCAGTCAAGACTTTTATTTGGATAATTCAAACAACTATTTTACTGTAATTCAATACATCGGATATACAGAATTTGACACATACAATCCTGCATCAAGTAAAGTTCTCCAGACCATTAAAGTCCAATTAACCCAAAATGGAATCAATGTAATTGGAAATGCCACGCGTTCAGACATTGTGAATTATATCAACACATCCATCCAAACTTCAGGATATTTTGAATCATCCTCTGGAATGTCCCAACAGGACATTCCAAATTCGGCAAGCATTCAAGATGCGGGGTATACTTATTTCCAATTGTTTCTTGTTTTGAACCGAAAAGTCGTAAAATACTACCCCAACTCAAAAATAGTCGTTCTATTCCCCAATGAAACCGCGCGTTTGAATCAGTATGGGGAAACATACACGATATGGAATCTCTTGCCGGGTCTGACTACCTCTTGTTTCTATTTCGACAATCCATTCAATGAGTTCTCACAATTTGTATCGGAAACCCCTTCGGTGCAGTCAACGTATGCGGTTGATGCATCTGTCAATATGTTTTTTAAATGCACCGCCCCATATTATAATAATATTCTGAATAATTACAGCTTAGATGTCCTACCAGGTAACTATACATTGAATCAATATTTGACAGCCATTACAGATACATTCAGCATAAAAAATAGTCAGCTGAGATTCAATCTGTTTAATATGTCAAATACTTATGCATTTATTGATACATCCAACAAATTCAATTTACATGTGGATATGATAAAGACATTCACAAATAAAAATTATTCTATTTCGTATGATAACACATCGTTGTTATGTAGGATGGCATCTCAAGGATATGGACCCGGGTTTTCGCCAATTACAACCATAACCGATTTGTCTAGCCAAAATGTATTTGGAGCAACCATAAAAACAATTTACACTGGGTATGCAGTCGACGTCAGCTACATTTTTACGATTACGCCTTATATGGGATATGGAAATGACGGGAATGGTGCGGCACCCCCTGTCAGGGTGTCTTTGCCGAGTTCCTATTCGTATCCATATATTTTTCCAACCTACAATACATTCATTGCTGGAATCCAAAGTGCCATTGCGAATACAGTAGTAGAAATACCGAATATCAATGATTCGCAAACACCGCTGAGTAAAAGCACCATTAATTATACGGTAAATGGAAGCACAATCGACCTGTCATTAAATATATTTTACAGTTATTATTTGAGTGAAGTCAATTATGAAATTTCGTTTACAGATTATGATATATCCTATGTAGATATTTCAAATGTACAGAACGCATGGCAGCCATTTGCCATTGATACTTCGTATAATTTATTTACACAAACGATTATTCCGAATTCAACACCAACAGCTTATTATCCATATTCAGTCATTACTGGAAACTCAGAAGTAAAGGGTGGCAAAAGTATCAATGTGTTGGATGGTTCAAACAATATCATTTTATCTACGTATACCAGCGCGAATAATGTTCCGAGTGATACCATTACACTTACCATAACACCTGGAACATATACTACAGGGACACTTTATACAGCGATTAATAATCTATTTACACAGAATCCGAAAACATATGGGTCTTCGATTTCTTCTTATATTTACAATAATGAAGAGTTCTGTTTGATACGTCTCAATATCAATCGTGTGTTTACATCCGCAGACTATAAACTGGTATTTTATGACCCGATTAGTTTTGTTACGTGTTATGCTGGTTCCAGGAATGTCCAAAATACGACCTGGGATAGCACAGTAGGATGGATACTCGGATTCCGTGATTATACCGAATATACGCTCATACAAAGCAATCAAGTGCAAGACAACAATTTCAAAGACAAATATTATTATTTGGCATCGAATAATGGGTCGTATATATATTCCACCGTTACCAATACACCCAGTGGATTATTAACCAACAGTATAATATCCCTTACGGGGGATACTACATTGAGCACCAATTTGTATAATTATTTCTTGATTTCATTAGATGATTACATACAGAACCATTTAAATGATGGTTTAGTGACGATTACCCGGAGTCAAACCGCTATTTCCATGCCATCTTATACAAACACAACCCGACAAACCTGTGACCCATCTACGAGAACTGTAGTGCGCACATCCGCCAATCAAACCAATAGTGACAATGTATCCAACAATCAATTGTATTCTTTGAATCAATCTGCAGTGTCGAATCAAAATACATTAAAAACCTATTCGGCTGGACCTTATGTAAAGGATTTGTTTGGAATTATTCCTTTAAGGGTTCCTGCCAAAAACGGTGACTACTATATTGAATTCGGTGGTTCTCTGCAAAATCAAGAACGTCTGTATTTTGGACCGGTGAATATACGCAAAATGACCATACAGTTACTGAATGACCGAGGGGATATTGTCGATTTGAATGGCAGTAATTGGTCGTTCTCCTTTATTTGTGAACAATTGTATCGCGCCACTTCTACCTGATTCAGTCGGACAGAAATATATAATAAAAATATTTTGATTTATTATATATGTTGGTATCCATATTTGATTTAATAGGACATTATGGTCCTGTTATATCTTTTGCATTAATTTTTTATAATATAATACATCAAATACCTTATTTAACAGCATTTGTGTTTGGTAGTATTTTGAATGTTATATTAAACATGTATTTGAAAACAACGATACGAGAACCTAGACCGGAAAATCAGATAGAATATATTGACCATAATCCAGATTATGATGATTTAACCGGATTTAATGAATTTGGCATGCCCTCGGGACATGCACAGACTGTTATGTTTGCTGTTGTGTTTTTATTTTTAGTGAAAGGTCCGTCAGCATTCACGTATGCTATTTTGTTTATTGCCGGATTAACCGTATATCAACGATGGAAATATAATCGACATACTGTAAGACAATTAATCATTGGTTCTGTCGTGGGTGGGTTGGTTGCGGCACTGATGTTTCATGCAACTCATATCTATCTACATGGGAACGCGTTGTAAGTAAAATATCTCACAAATAAGTATAGTAAGAAAGTAGTATAGTATGTCTCAAAGCGATTATATAAAATTAAAAAAAACATCGATGATATTAAAAAACAATGAATTGCAGCCGGTTTTAACACCAGAAGATTACACGGATTTTGTGCAATACAATTTAGAAACAACTGTAACCAATACAAAAAAAAGTTACAGTCGTTTATTATTACCAGGAAACCGTGATATATTCGATATGGAGAAAAATGTTTCTGGTTGCGTCGGGTTCACCCTTTGCACAAATACGAACGAACGCCCTAATCGTGTATTGAATACAGCGGTTGCCTATCCATATTCACCGAATCCGACAAAGAAATATATCAAAAATGTGCCTTATCCACCTTGTCCATGCTCTGTAAATAAACCGAAAAAATACATTAAAATTCATCCATGTGCATGTTTGACGAACCGTTAGGGAAACCAAACAGAAACCAACAACAGATTTATTTTGTTGGGTTCTCCATCTATTTCCGTAATATTTCCTGTAAGATTTCTTTAAGTTCTCGATTTTCTTTTTTCAATTCTTGTATTTCTTTTACAATCACTGCAATCAATCCAGTGTAATTCAATGATTGATACGCTTCTCCGTCTTTTTCGTTTCTCACTAAAAATGGAAAGTGTTCCTGCACTTCGTGTGCAATAAACCCCATATCATGGGATTCCCCATTTAAATCGTATTCCACTGGTCTTAATTCGTCGACCGTTCGGTTCTCCAATAGGGGGACAACATTCTGTTTTGCTCTGTAATCTGAAGTGATATTAAAACTATTCGCAGAACATACCCCACTCACATCCAATTTTGTTCTGGGATTCGCAGTTCCTATTCCGACATTTCCTAGAATATAAACCGTTTCTGATGCTGTTCCTAATACGACTTGATTACTTGCTGTTGGGTTGGCATTGTAACCAATCGCAGTAGAATGATTGAAAACACTGGATGTCGTAAATGCATTACATCCAAGTGCTGTATTATTTATTCCAGTTGTATTGTTGGGCATGGTATTGTATCCAACAGCCGTATTTTGAGAACCGGTAGTGAGTAATTGTAATGAATTTGAGCTTACAGCAGTATTTTGAGACCCGGTAGTGAGTAATTGTAATGAATTTGAGCCTACAGCAGTATTTTGAGACCCGGTTGTAAGAGAACCAAATACGGTTGTGTTCCCTATTCCGATATTGTTCGTGGTCCCAGAAGTTTGTACATACAGCAGCCCTTTGGTATTGGTGGTATTGACGATTCCACTGACATCTAGGGAATAATTGGAACCGGGGGTAACGGTTGCAACACCTACTGGTGCCCCTCCATTTGCATTCAAACAAATTGGATTGTAATTATATTCATCCGCTGAATTGATATATGTAATATCGAGTGTTGTATCATATCCCATGAATAAAGACGCATTGTTATCATTTAATACATTAAGCTGAATACCGTGTGTAGCAAAGACATTCCCCGTATAGGATGACCCCATGTATTGTGTGGAAAACATATTATCTGTAATAGGAATGGTGCTAATAACCACATTACCAATGCCAGTAGCCGTCGAATTATTGTTGTTGTATGTGTTTCCAGAGATGTCTTTGTATTTTTGAATTCCTACAATGTATCGTCCATTGACAATGGTGGCGATTTTCGGTAAAAATCCACCGTTGGGGGTTTTGTAATTCAAATTGGTCCATGTTACCCCATAATCAGTGGATTTCATGACATCCGAGGTTGCACTTCCAATATAACTTGCTGTTTGGTATCTACCATTGGAAGTCATGGATACAGATGATAATATACAATTTCCCCCGAATGCACGATGTCCTGTATTTATCCATGCACCTACACCATAATTACTATTAATCCAAATGTTTGCATTACCGGTAGAATCGGTGGAATTCGCCAATCCGAGAACAGTTTGATATTTTCCAGAGGTGGACATACAAAGGATTTTGTTGAAATCGATTGCACCCTGGTTCCCTGAACCAGCTGCACCGATATAGGGAACATAAGAATAGACCTTTTGGGAAGAAGACCATGACCCAAATACACCGTAATTGTTGGATGACCATATGTTTCCAAGGGGAAAGACAATATTACCGGATTGCACGGCAGTTACATATTTACCATCCGATGAAACGTTCACGGATTGCAATCCGTTTGGAACGCCGAATAGAGAATCCGCCCAGGTTGCACCATAATTGCTGGATACAAAGAGGTTTCCTTGGGATAGTGTATTTGAGATAACAGCATATTGATATTGTCCTGTTTGTGACATCGCGACTTGTTGCCAGGTTCCGTTTCCTGACGCCCTAATATTGGTATCAGAATAAGATACGCCGTAATTACTGCTTACAAAGAGATTTCCAGAATTTACATTATATGCTTGGTTTGCGAGAGTTACATATTTTCCGGTAGCAGATGTAGCCAGTGTTCCGGAGTATGCGCCGGTTACATTTTGAACGATTCCACTGAAATCTAAACGGGTAATCTCACAAGGTATCGCAGCACCAGCACCATATGCATACAGACTGTTAACAATAATACGATAATAACTGTAAGAAGATGTATTCGCCGACAAATTAAACGTAGTATTTCCAGAGGTATCATTACCAAACCTTCCAGAGATGGAATACCAATTGGTCCCATTTACGCTACCTAACAGATACAATATTTTTGGAAAATAAGTTGAGGTGACTGGTCCAGATATAGCTGAATAAATTTTATAACTCTTTACAATGTAAGAATAAGGTAGTTGTATTTGAACATATTCTCCACTAATGTCTTGATTATATGATATATCACGAGTAGAATGGGTCAAAACATATGCACCATTTACAGGAGAATATGCACCATTTACAGATGTCCATGCTGTAGCATCTGAAATGTCAAATGCATTCCAGAAATCACCTCCTGATTCTGGAGATGATTGTGTAGATGATCCCGTTACTGAGTAGGTTCCTGTTTGGATATTAAGAGGAGAACCACCTGCAATATTTCCTTGTAATTCGCGATAGGTAAAAGTATATGAATTCGAACTCATATAAGGGATTGCTTGATTGATAATTGTATTCGAGGAATTTGGTGGTAAGGATACATTCGTCCATGTTCCACCAAAATCGGAACTCGTCTGTATGCTGCCTACATTATATTTATTATACATGAATGCGTATTGATATTTGGCATCATAGGATACAGCGATATCTTGATAATGGGTGTTAGACAATGGGGTTGTATTCTTTGGTAACCAAGTGTTTCCATAATTGGTTGGAAATTGAATGGTATCATAGTTTGAGCTGACCAGTTGTCCTACAACACGAGTATTTCCAATGATATCCAGCGACACCTGAGGAGTGTTCGTTCCTATACCCACATTTCCAAACAAAAATGTATTGGTATTCGATGTAAGTGTGTTTGAAACAGTAAGATTCGGTATTATCATATTTCCAGTGACCATTGCATTTCCATTCACTGTTATGTTTCCATTGAGAACCGTGTTTCCATATACTGTCAAATTTTTTGGAGTTACTATATTTCCAATCATAACATTTGTGACAATCGACTGAGTTCCAGCAATGGTGTCCTTGTTTTTCAACATGATGTTACTGATATCGAATATATCGCATACATTCATTACATAATCTGCATCCTTGTTATAATTTGGGTCACCGTCGAGATACGAATGCCCGCGTGAAGATTGATAGGCTGTATAATCCTCATACGTTTGTAAAATAACCAATCCATTGCGAATCTGGGGTTTATCTGCCAGGGTCAACTCATTGACACCAATCTTCAAACGGTTTTCGGGGGAAATTAATTGCAATGGTTTATTCGAATCTGGCCTGGCTACATTCCCTACATCAAATGCACCATAACTTGGGGCTTTGAGAACAAAACTTTGTAAATCATTACCTACATGAATATATGAATAAATATTATTCACGATACCTGAAGTAGATACACCTGAATTGTCAAATATATCGATACCTGCACCACCGGCGGTTGCATTACCATAAGCAGGATCTACACCTGTTTTATTAATAATAATTGTTGCACTTGCTACCACTTGGTCCGTTTTTTGTTCAATGGTGGTATTGCCACGTAAATATACAAAATCGGTTGGACCACCAATATAAATGGTGCTTGGATAGGTCACTGAACTCTCTCTCTGTCCAATATAAATATTTTGTGCTCGAGTTGTATTTCTTAGACCTCCGAGATAAATATCGTTATCTCCACCTCCAACCGTGATGGTATTTCCATTGGGTATGACTGAATTTACAAAGGCATTTCCGGTAGTTAGATTTCCATTGAATGTTGCAAGCGACTGAAATGTAGACCGTCCATTCACAGATAAATTTCCATTCAAAGACAAATCCGACAGGATATTCAGTTTTTGTATGGATGTTGTTCCAGATACAATTAGATTATTATTGACAATGGTGTTTCCAGACCCACTATTACCCAAATATAATGCCGTTGTATTTCCACCTATATTCAGTGTTTTAACACGCGTATTTAATAAATTGAATACATTATTATCGGAGGTAATCGCACCATTATTCACTTGTAAATCACCCTCAGATATATGAATCGTTCCGCAAACATCAAACACAATATTATTCGCACTATTTACATAGTTGGGAGCAAACACATTATATATATTACTCACACCATATTGGTTCAAATAATTGTAGGACTGAATAGTATTTACTAATAAAATCGTGTTTGCATCGGTCATAACTACATTTCTATAATTATTGGATGCATCCGTAATCATATTGGATTTACCAGAAGGGTCGATGATATTCCGATTGATATAATTCCAGGTGATTCCTGCATTCTTGGTTGTCCATATGTTCCCCGCAGACCCTACAGCAATTGCATTGGTAGAATCATATATAAAAACACTTTTGAAATCGATATTCGAGAAAGAAATATCGGTCCAGGTGAGTCCCCCATTTCGGGTAGAAGAAATAATATTGGCTCCAACACCGATAACAAAGCTATTATCAAACGCTACAATATCATTGTAAGGATAAGAGGAATTGTGAATCAATAGGGGCGAATTGGATACTGGAAAAACAGTGTTGGTCACATAATATTTTGCAATGACATTTCCAGCAAGATACAAGGATTGAGTGGCAGTATCCATTGCTGTGATTTTATCCAATATCAGATTGTTATTACAAATGATGGGATTTAATGTTGGAGTATAGAGTGGATTTGTCGGTGGGCTACCACTGGCAAAGGCAAATTCAAATGTAATCAACGTAGAACTCATATCCAATGAAAAATGTCCGATAACATTTCCATTTACTTTGGGAGTGCTTTGGATAACGACGTTATTATAATTCGCCTGTGGTAATCCAGGGGTGTTCAATGTATTCCATGTATATAAATTGCCGCTCCCCCAACTATACATAATGGTGTTGTTGTATCCAGTAACAAACACATTTGATGCATCATACATATACACACTGGTGACTGCATTTCCTTTGAGTTGTTCTTTTGGCAAATCAATGGTTTTCCAAGTGGTTCCATAATCCGTGGATTTGATAATTTGTTCTCGATAAAAAGGTAAATTGCTACTGGGGTCAAAGAAATCCCCCGAAATATCATAGGAACTCCCCAGTGCAATCACATGGTTACGACTTGTTTTTGGCACGCTGATGGAATACAACTCAAAGGGAACATTTCCAGTGACATCTGTAATATCGCCATTATCAATATGAACGGGTCCATTAATATCCAACACATAAGTGTCGACACTCGGTTTCAAGGTATTGATTCCGGTGGTTGAATGATATTTCAATATAT
>Ga0209135_1000222_pt1 | contig 20415 bp, 16 predicted proteins | sample LauGreSBDMM110SD_4_FD_187570 | JGI IMG/M metagenome (GOLD analysis project Ga0209135, IMG submission 187570) | Freshwater lake microbial communities from Lake Michigan, USA - Su13.BD.MM110.SD (SPAdes) (version 3) | ecosystem: Environmental > Aquatic > Freshwater > Lake | place: Lake Michigan... | reverse complement strand
ACAGAGCCAGGGGCCTGTGTAGTCACAGAAAAAGCCCACCGCATCAGACTTTTGTTTCAATGCTTCTCAATAACTGCCTGTAGATGAAACCAATGGGTCTTGCACTTCTTCATTCGCTGGTTGCATGTAGTTTCTCTTCCTGGTTTTTCGTGGAGTGGGTTGGATCAAGAAGGGAGCAGAGTTTGTTCACCCATGGCCAGGCAACGGATCGAAGAAGTCCTCCGACTCTTTCCACCGGATGTGCCAGGAGCGAGGATCTCTGACCAACACCCGTGGATGACGTCTCCCATGCACCTGCAGATCAGGGAGATAATGGAGTTCCAGAGTGACGGGAACGGGATCTTTGCTCAGATATCGCGAGTCCTTCTTGATGAACCCGAGTTACTTTTCATGGCGATCCGCCTGGTTATAAAAATTACCGGTAACATCGAACGGAGCTTTGATGAGCGACTGCAACGGATATCCAGTGGCACGCTCGCAGCTCACTTTCCTGGACTTCGGCGCCCTCCGAAATGTCAACACCTTGAGGCCTTCAGGGAGAGGCTGAGGACGCCGCGGTCTTGGCAGATTTGTTCTGTCATTCTCTTCCTCTTCGACGTAGGGACCTCATCACTTCCTCTTGATTCCCATTTTCGAAAACTGGATGTGTGCCCAGGAGCGGGGAAGACGTTTGCTGCGGCTTGGATGATTTTGGTCGGGATACATATTCGGCGCTTCCAGAAGTGTGTCTGCGTGGCTGGGAACAATACGCAGGTTGCAGACCAGTGGAAAGAGATACTTCATGCGGTGCTTCCAAGTGACAAGGTGCATGTCCACCTCCAGGGTATTTTCCAAAACGAGCCCTTGCTTGAGGGCATTATCCGGTTGGTGCGCACCCCAGGTACCATTTCTTTTGTCGACGAAGCACATCACATGTCCGGTAAAGATGGTGTGAGTCCATGGGAGAAGGGCCTCAACCGACTGAAGATGGCTGCCATTCTTCCTGTGTACCTTCTTACTGGGACCGATCTAAAACACAGGGGTCCCCTGGCAACTGCAATTCCCATGGTCGTAGTTCCTTTCAGACTGGCCAGCACCAAGGGCTGGGTTCTCAACGTCGATATACAAAAACTGACTTTCACGGCTACCATATTTGGTGCTTCCGGGGAGAATGGGGTGTCGCCCATCAATTTTGAGAAGGTCATGATTCCAGAGGTCAAAAAAGGCAGCTCGTATTATCACGAAGACATGTTGAAGAATATCATGGTCCTCTGCATGGCGGAGGTAATCGAGCAGCAGTACGTCATGTCATGTGACCACGGAGAGCCAGGGAAAATGATTTTCTTCTTGCCAGACGAGAGGGAGTCACTCACCGGGCTCCTGGAAGCATCCGGCTGGGACTTTGAAGACCTCTTCGAAGAGTACATCAACAAAGCTACGTTCTTGGCTCAACACAAACTTCTTTCACGAGGTGACAGTCGATACATCCCAGCCCGCACCTTGAAGTGTCCAGTTTTTTGGGGGGTGCACAAAAAAACGGGCCTCGCTGATTTTCGCCGCCACAAGCCCGAGGGTTCGTACGAAATCCCCGTGTGTTTGACAAAGAAGCAGGCCGGGGAGGGTTTTGACGACCCCAGCGTGAAGACGATCTTTTTCATCCACGGGGCAAACACCGAGATGAGTAATGCCCAGGCAGCCTCCCGTGCCACACGTCCTACAGCCAAGGACCTGGCTGACTTGAACGCTGGCCTTACCATGAGAACGGCACTTATTTTCTTGATGTGGTTTGACACGGAGAGGGAGAAACTGTTGAACGAGTATTTCTACTGGAAAGGCACCTCAACCGCCACCCAAACGAACACGGATGGCGAACATGTAGTCAGAGAAACGCGAATCAAAACTGAGATTCCGTACACATTGTCGCTCGACTCCTTCATGTCAAGAACCTCCTCTACCAGGCATATGGGGCAGCCAGGCTCTCTGCCAATTCAGATCCCAGAAGGGTCTGAGAGCCAGGATCTATCCATGCTTTTCGGCCGGGTGCGTGAACAGAGCGAGGTGTTGGACACCATCGAGGTTCATTTTGAGTCGGGGAATCCCAGCATTCACGTGTCCATGGGAATGAATATGTACCTACGAGATCGGTTTCCAATGACCAAGTCGAACTGCTTCCCGGTTGAGTGGGAAGACGAGGTCCGTGTGTGGGGAGATCGAGATGCCGAAGGTCCACCAAAATTGAAGAAACGAAAAACCCGGCACACCTACCGCGAAAGCCTTCAGTCCACGCTCTCCACACATTACAAGAAGATCAGGCAGTACTTTCGCGGTAAGCGACTATGTTGTGAGGCGACCATCACCAAGGAAGACAAATTGGTCACCCAGATCGTGCGTGAGACCTGGTGTCATTTTCATTCTTTTCTCCGAGGAGACGGGGGCTCTTCCTTCGACATGCGGGGGACTGTAGAGACGTGTACTTTTTGTTGTGCGCCTGGGGTTCCAGACATGGAAGAAGAAGGAGACGGTGACCTTCGTCCTTGTTGGTGTCATTCTTTGCAACAGGCGTCTGATGGAGATCTCGAAGGATGGCTCACGGTATTTTTGCCCGCGCGCATTTGCTTCATCAAGAATCCAGATATCAGATGTTCCCATTCACAACGCGGAGGTGGTTGCAGCATATGCCGAGAAACTCTGAGAGGACGCGTGAGGGAGCTGGTGACAGCGGCGTAGAGGATGAAATGGACGGGGGCGTCCTAGAGAGAAGGCGAGTGTTTCAATGAATTTGGTTTCATCACGTTCTTGTGGGTGCGACCCGGGGTTGGCCAACAGATGCGCACACTCCCTGTCGGAGAACTGATACATTTATTAATGAATCAAGGGGTGCGTTTGTCTTGTGTTAGTCCCATAGACAGAAGCATTGTATAGAAATGGAAAACTGATCAGAACATGCCAGCCAGCTATAATCCCATATAGCCCTACAACTATGTCTGTCTCATGATATCTGGTACGGACACTGGAGGAAGACGCCAGCCTCTTCGACCAAGCTTGGATAGGGATCAATGCCTCTTTGTAGTTTCTGAGGGCCGTGCCCCTACTCGCTTCGCTCGCAGGGGCTTTGGAGTCTCCCTAGGTACTTAAGATTACTTTGGATCCGAATCCTCTCCAATGGTGACTCAGAACAATGTCATCTGTAACAATTAATATACCATATCATCAACTCTTTCTGAAGGCCTTGTAAGAAAGAAATGGAGGTGTTGTGCAAGATTATTCCTATTATGACTTCTGGTGTTTTGGGAGCTTCCCTTAAGACACTGGAAAAATCATTTTCTAATAGTTGTGGTCTGAGAAGTCAAGATGCTCACATAAACACTCACTTCGCCGTACCTTGCAAACCATGGATACCGCATTATTTGACATTGAGTCCTAGCTTATCGGGGACGCTGTTTTCTTGCAGGTGCTGTGTTCTGAGTATTCAGCTCACCATGCATTGTACAGAGACTTGACTACAACCATCGGTATGCTTTGCATTTCAACCCAACTACAATGAAAGCTTTCTTGTTAGTGGGATTCTCGGGTATATATAATGCCCCCCAAAGAAGACTTGCGGTGCATGCAAAGCATGCAAGGCAAAGAAAGCGTGTCTCGTTCTTGCAGAAGCAAAACTGTGACGGAATCGGGGGCTTCATCATCAAATCCACCAGAAGCTGTGACGTGTACAAAAGGAACATGTACTCACTGCAACAAGAGCAAGATCACTACCAATCATTGTGGTCTTGGCAGGAAGTCTACAGCTTGCATACTATGCGCCAAGACTTACGATCCTGAGTGGTATGCTGCATATGAGAACATGAAGGGGACTTGCACTTATTGCAACAAGAGCAGAATCCCTACACCTCTTTGTGGTCTTGGAAGGAAGGCGACGGCTTGCACATCCTGCGCCAAGACTAACGATCCTGAGTGGTATGCTGCGTACGTGAACATGAAGGGGACTTGCACTTATTGCAACAAGAACATGATCTCTACATCTCTTTGTGGTCTTGGAAGGAAGGCGACAGCTTGCATAGCCTGTTCCAAGGTTCACGATCCTGAGTGGTATGCTGCGTACGAGAACATACAGGGGACTTGCACTCATTGCAACAAGAACATAATCTCTCTCAATCTTTATGGTCTTAGCAGGAAGGCGACAGCTTGCACATCCTGTGCCAAGACTCATGATCCTGAGTGGTATTCTGCGTACGAGAACATTCGGGGGACTTGTACTCATTGCAACGAGAGCAAGATCCCTACACATAATTGTGGTCTTGGCAGGAAGGCGACAGCTTGCACATCCTGCGCTAAGGTTCACGATCCCGAGTGGTATGCTGCGCACGAGAACATTCAGGGGACTTGCGCTCATTGCAACAAGAACAAGATCCCTACACCTCATTGTGGTCTTGGCAGGAAGGCGACAGCTTGCACATCCTGCGCCAAGGTTCACGATCCCGAGTGGTATGCTGCGTACGAGAACATGCATGGGACTTGCACTCATTGCAATAACAGCAAGATCGCTACCAATCGTTGTGGTCTTGGAAGGAAGGCTACAGCTTGCATAGCCTGTTCCAAGGATCACGATCCCGAGTGGTATGCTGCGTACGAGAACATGCAGGGGACTTGCGCTCATTGCAACAAGAACAAGATCCCTACTGAATTGTGTGGTCTTGGCAGGAAAGCTACAGCTTGCAAAGCCTGCGCCAAGGTTCACGATCCCGAGTGGTATGCTTCGTACCAGCATACTCAGGACACTTGCACTCATTGCAACAACAGCAAGCTATCTACCAGTCTTTGTGGTCTTGGAAGGAAGGCGACAGCTTGCACAGCCTGCTCCAAAATTCACGATCCCGACTGGTATGCTGCATACTTATCCAGCCGGAGGTGCGTCTATCACCATACAAGTGCTTGTAGTTCTATAAGAAGACCTGACTTGGATGGATACTGTGGGAGGTGCTTCACACACGTCTTCCCAGGGGACCCTAGGACCGCATTCATCCGTAATTGCGTACATTACAAAGAGAGGGCAGTACGGGCATTCTTACAGGAGAGATTCTCAGACTTGACCTGGTCCTTCGACAGCAGAATCACAGACGGCTGCTCATCCAGGAGGCCTGATGCCTTTGCGCACATCGGAAGCCACGTCATGAGTGTCGAAATCGACGAATATGCACACACAAATTACGATTGTTCTTGCCAGAACCGGAGAACGATGGAGCTTTTTGAAGACGCCGGACGCCTACCCCATGTCTTTGTGCGCTTCAACCCAGACAAGTACTATCTACGTGGAGAGAAGATCCAAGGCTGCTGGGAAAAAAATCCCAACACAGGAGAACCGAGACTTGCCCCTAAGCAGAGAAAGCAGTGGGAGCAGCGTCTAGAGAAGCTGGCAGATATCATAGAACATTTTAGGAGCCATGCTCCGTCAAAAGAGGTGGAGTCGGTGTTCCTCTTCTACTCTGATTGTTGATCAACAGGAAAACAAAGCCCAAGGTGATAGTTATTTGAACATCAGTAAATGCGCGCAGAGCTCATGACCGCATGTTCGCTATGAGGACCTTGTGCGTCGAGGTGCCATCGGACAAGGTAGATGTTCTGGATGGAGCAGCAATCCCAGAGGAAGAAACTGAACTCTCCTGCGAGGGGTGGAAACGTGTGCGGGATCATGGGTGGACAAAACTGCAACTGCGGAAAGATTGGGAAGTTTACAACCCCGGCTTCACTGCAAGTGTGGCTCGCTATTGGAAGAGGCACAGATTTCATTAGTTACATCCAGGGATAGATTGTAACTCTAGGGAGTATAATGAATGTGGGGGTGCATTCATAACGAATCCGCGTGCCAAAAAAAAGAGTGCGTTTCGGTTTCGTGCATCACTATCACGTCACACCATGTTCACTCTTCCGCTTCGTCAGCATCAATTCCAACATCAGACTTGCGCTTGCGGCTCTTCCCAGCTTCCTTCTTAAGGCGATCTAGAGCTAGCACAAAAGCATTTGGCATTGTTTGTAAAAAATGAGCAGCATCTCCTTGGAATACATTGTCACCTTCTTTGGGATAACGAGAACCTTCCTTGGCCTCAAGGATGGCTTCTAAAAACTTCTGTGCTCCAGTGCTCTGCCAGGGGTCAGATGATACACCTTCATTGATGTCTTCACTGTGTTGCTCGAGGTCAGGAAGCCTCCCTGCGAGTGACTCCCCAAGTTTGATTTGCGAGTTATTCATGTCTCACAGTTCTTTTTCTGAAAAAAGATGAGTTCATATCCGCCTGATTCCTGTGACTTTGATGACGATGAGATTTGCAGCTGGAAAGTTGGTGGTCTAGTCTTACTTTCAAGATTGAAGTAGTCTCTTACTTGATCAAGCAAGCCGTGAGCTTCCACTTCTTTTTGGAGGCGGCACGGCCAGGCAGAAGGAAGGCAAACTCGAGGGCCTCCGCCAGGGGTGCCACTTCAACTTCTTTCTGTCCTCTTCCTGGGAATTTGAAGTTCAGTCTGTTCGACTGAACTTCAGGAAACTGATCCGCGGAAGAATACTGCAGCGCCCGGCGGTTCTGAGCCACGGCCACAAGCACAGAGTTTAAATATTCTATTGGCTTTTAGGTTCAGTCTTTGGCGTGTGTAACAACTGATATCACTTGGGGTGTTATAGGGATGGATCTGGCGATGGTTTCAGTGGAAAATCCAGACTGGAGAGCAAGCCCTATGATGCGGACGTTTGCGAGAACTGGCGGACTGAATGCGCCCTATCTCTGCGCCTTCCTGAAACACCACAAGATGCCGCTTTCCAGGGAAGACCTCAATGGTATGAGCGGTCCTCGATTGTGGGAGAGGCTGTTGGTCAGGGTGCCCAGTACTCTACGTTCCGGAACAACTTTGCAGCTTGAGGGCATTCCATGCTTGGTTAAGGTTATGAATCATGGCTTCAAGGCACCGCACGAGTCTCAGCAGATTCTTCTCGCATTCGTTCGTAGCTTATCGGCATCGGCTGCCCTTTCAGTGAAGCTCGAGGACCACTATCAGACGTGTTGGGCTTTCCGATCTTCTCCCGGACAGCTGAGCTCTCCACCCACACACCTTGACTTCTTCAAAGATGAGCGCGTGAGCAAGAGCTGGGGAGACCGCGCCGGGTCCTCCATACTTCTCTTGCACGCCAACGATCTTCTGAGGACATGGCCTGATCTCATGCAGCCAACTTGGAATGCGGCCAATGTTTCTCGTGATTGTCTTACGGTATGGGAGGCTGCGCAAGAAGACATTGCCCAACTACATCGCAGCATTGACGAAGAAGGCGCGGGTTTATGTCAATAGCTAATACATACAGTATGCTTTATTTTTTTACTCAGGTTTGACACGGATTTTACACAGTGGCACCTCTCATCAAATCTGATTAGAAGTGCCACTGTTTGCTTGCGTACGGATTTTACACAGTGGCACCTCTCATCAAATCTAATTAGAAGTGCCACTGTTTGCTTGCGTACGGATTTTACACAGTGGCACCTCTCATCAAATCTGATTAGAAGTGCCACTGTTTGCTTGCGTACGGATTTTACACAGTGGCACCTCTCATCAAATCTGATTAGAAGTGCCACTGTTTGCTTGCGTACGGATTTTACACAGTGGCACCTCTCATCAAATCTGGTTAGCAGTGCCACTGTTTGTTTGTGTCGAGTTTTTCGGTGTTCTTTCAAACACATATGCTCTGCCAGGTTCTTTGTCGCATGACGACAAACAGAATATGAAGTGCTATGGCGTCGTCGAGGATGGGATTGTGAATCTGAACTATACGGCCTACGTAATTTTCATGCAGTGTCTTTCCGGGACACTCGCGAAGCATCTCCAACTGCGAGCAAGTTTCTTCGACGCTTTCGGCGACATTGGATCTCAGCAAGCACGCAGCTTCCTGGCCACCAAGCTTCGGCGCGCGGAAAGTGATCGTGCGGCTCAACATCTGCGGTCTGAGACTGATGGACCCAATTCAGTTTTACTGACCAAAGTTGATGCAAGTGTCCAGCATCTCGCCATAAAAGTTTCCGAGCTCGAAAGTGCCTTGGCATCCCGAGATGGAAGGATGATGGAGGCGATGGAGCGGCAGCTGGTCTCAATCAAAACTGACATCTCTGCCTTCACTCAGCGGCCGCACTTTGATTTGGACGTCTTCAAGACTTGGGTGATGACAGAATGGGGCCAAGCGCTGTGTACTTCTCTGTCCCAGGCGGTTTGTTTCAGTTTGTCACAGAAGTTCAAGGACCTCCGCGATGAGATTCGTGAAGTCTTATCGAATCCGACAGGGTCCTTCATTGAGGCTTTGAGAAAGGCTGTGAAGCTTCCCGCAATGAGGAGGACCTGTAATTCTGATCTCTACCCGGAGGACCAGCGTGTGACGGCCGACGAGGAGCGCTTCGCGGAGTCTCCAAGAAGATCTGCCATCGTCTACTCCTTGAATACTGGCAGTTCGACCTGGAGACGAGTGAAATACTTGAGGGGACATCTGTGTCCCCTCAAGTATTTCACTCAATTCGGCTACAGACAGGCATCCACGGAGGCCAAGCCACGATCTGTGTGGGCGCTGCCTGTCTGGCAGAGGTCTTGATCCTGATCCCAGGCTGTGAGCTCTCTACCCAGCTCCGGAAGGACATGGTGAGGTCCTTCTTCGGGGTCGGGGGTAGTCAGGTGACTTTCGAGAGCCTCTTGGCAAATCCACGAATCCAAGCCCACCTCCGCGGCTGCGCTGAGAATCCTGTGGTCGAAATCCTGCAGGACCGTGAGCACAAGGAGTTGATTCAGAGCATCCCAAAAATTCTACAGAACTTGGGGAAGAAGTACGAAGACTTGCAGCTTGATCTGGAGAAGAGAGATGCAGAATTGGTCTCGAAGATCTCCACACTGGAGCAGTCTATCATCAGCGTGATCTCTCAGAAGTTCACTGGGGTGATCCTGTCGCTCGCCAATCACATCAACTCGACAATGGCAGCTGCAGTGGCTGCAGGCCTTGGATTGAAGAAGGCCCAGCCCAAGAAGGCCACAAGGAACAGTGCAGCTCTGCCGGAAGACCAGCGAGCGACGCCACGACAGACCGGTCCACTCTCCTTGCCGCTGTCCACCGTGGCCCTTGGAGTCTTCCCAGACCTGTACTTTGCAGTCTGGAGGAAGATCAGAGGCAGCTTTGGCCGCCAAGCCAAGAAAGAGAGGCAGCGTCGCCACGAGCTGGGAGAGCACCACTCTGACTACGTAACCTCGCCGCTGCTGTGGGCCTATACTGGAAGCCCAGGCAGTGTGGAAGGAGGCGGCGCCAGGTATGTGTACTTGCAGGAGCAGCAAACTCTTCTTCGACAAGTCTTTCAGAAGCAGCTTCCTACCAGCCACGCCCAGAGGAGAGCAGGAGCCCCATGCCCGACGGAGTCCTTGGAACAGCGGGCTCATCGCCTGACTGCCAATCTCAGCGCTGCTGAGCGAGCCATCGAGTGGGCCATCCACACCTCCGAGCTAGAGCCCCTCTGGAACGAAGAGAGTGAGGATTGATAAAGTATTGTGTATTATTATTTTAATCTCACGGAAAGGATCCTCATAATTTCAGATTCAGAGCACGTTATGGTGTCATTGGCTCAACAGCATCGAGCGCGGGATAGCATAGCGTCTCTGCAAAACAGTTTCGGAGACGCAGTTGGTGTCAAGTCGTGAGTGTGGTAGCCCGAAGACGACATGGCGGCCGCAGAAGGGATTGTGAGTTGGGATGTGTACCTTACTATTTTTTTTGGTTTAAGGTTTATAGCAAACCATCCCCTATACCCCACCAAACCAAACAAAAAGAATAATCTTACACAACAACCACGGGGATGTGCATAATTATTAGTTTGGTTGGGCTCACACACCGACGGTCTGTTGGCCTCTGCCTGGGAACTTGAAGTTGCTATACATACCTATATACTGACTCTTGAACATCCGCTGCATTATGGTCCAATAGAAGTTTTCAAAATGGCGAGTACTCTGGATGTAGAGAGTGTAAAACGATGGTTCATAGAGGCGTCCAGAGACGAAGTACACATTCTCTTCCTGGATCTTTGTCTTCTCATCACTTGGTTCAGGGAAGAACTCGAAAGGTGGTGCGCTGAAGCACTTGATTCTCAGAAGGAGGCATTGGAAAATTATAAGAAGCAGATTCAGGGACTGAAAGACTCCTACGAAGCGTCCAGGAAGGAATCAGAGGCGACGGGGAGGAGGTTGGCAGAGGAAGAAGCTAAAGCGAGGCTTGTTGAATACCAGAAGGAGATTCAGGGGCTGAAAGACTCCCATGAAGCATCCAGGAAGGAAGCAGAGGCGACGAGGAGGAGGTTGGCAGAGGAGGCGACGGGGAGGATGATGGCAGAGGAAGAAGCTAAAGCGAGGCTTGTTGAATACAAGAAGGAGATTCAGGGACTGAAAGACTCCGACGAAGCGTCCAGGAAGGAAGCAGAGGCGACGGGGAGGAGGTTGGCAGAGGAAGAAGCTAAAGCGAGGCTTGTTGAATACCAGAAAGAGATTCAGGGACTGAAAGACTTCCACGAAGCGTCCATAAAGGAAGCAGAGAAAGCTGCAGAAGCGTCCAAAAAGGAAGTAGAGAAAGCTGCAGAAGCGTCCAGGAAGGAAGCAGAGGCGACGGGGAGGAGGTTGGCAGAGGAAGAAGCTAAAGCGAGGCTTGTTGAATACCAGAAGGAGATTCAGGGACTGAAAGACTTCCACGAAGCGTCCAGAAAGGAAGCAGAGAAAGCTGCAGAAGCATCCAGGAAAGAAGCAGAGGCGACGGGGAGGAGGTTGGCAGAGGAAGAAGCTAAAGCGAGGCTTGTTGACTACCAGAAGGAGATTCAGGGACTGAAAGACTCTCATGAAGCGTCCAGGAAGGAAGCAGAGAACTGTGCAGAAGCTAAATTACTAAATATCTACGGTCCGTTGCCTCAGAAAGGACCGAATCTCAACCGTGGTAGTACAGACGGAAAGATTGGAGAGAAGCAGAGTGTGTCTCTCTTAAGGGCGGTCGAGAAGAAGATCCAAGACAATAAACGTTGGATAATTTGCAGCTCATTTCCAGACAGCTTGCCAGGAGATTACAGTATAGAGACCAAGGTATCTCCCCTGTCACCAAGCACTGGTAATGCCAACGAGTTCGACGCAAAGATTCGAGTGGAGATCCGGAACCACCTCACGGGCGATAACTCGATATTGGAACTCAGAATAGAGTCCAAGGAGGGTTCTAACAGTCATGTTGCATATGCAAACGATGTACTGTCGCAGTTAAGTAATCTTCGCGACAAACCAGAGAATAAGAACGTGAAGATACAGGTAGTTTTCGTGGCATGGAACCAACGGGTGAGTGATCCAGATCACGAAAAACTAGAAACGCGTGGGGTCAAGGTTTATGACAATGCCAACGATTTGTCCACATATACGGACATGATAAGTGGCGTGTACCATTTGTTGTTGACCATGATTTCCAAAGTACACGATTCTCAATACAATATAGAAGATTATAAGCAGCGAGACTCTGATCATCGACGCATGTGTGACAACACGTATGCTCAAGCGGTGCACAACATCGCTGAGTTGACACAAAAGGTTTGGTTCATGGCCACCAAGCCAGATTTTTGGTTTGAACTTTTTAAGAAGTCGCGATGCGGCGATGGTCTCTTGGATGCATTCAAAAAGATCAACGATAATTTGAAGAGGGGGGCCAAAAAACCTATTTGGCCCCAGGAATTCCAGGAGCAGATTCCAGGGTGTTTCACTTTTTCCAAAAAAAGGAAGGCACGCTGTGGCGAAACAGGGCATGATCTGACAGCACAGGAGTCTGGCGCCTCAGCTTCTGGGGCATTTTCCCTTTGTAGCTCCGTGTGCCTCAATGGACGTACCAGTGGAGAGCGCTGAGATTTCATTAGTTACATCCAGGGATAGATTGTAACTCTGGGGAGTATAATAATGAATGTGGGGAGGCATTCAGAATGGATCCACGTGCCAAAACTAAAGGCTGTGTTCGGTTTTGTGCATCATCATGGCTTCTTGGAAAAACAAAAGACATATTCACGCCTGAAGAATTGCAAGGCATCCATGATAGAGGCGTGGTGTTGTTGGAGTAAGTTGCTCGTATGCCTTTGCGCAGACCAAAATAATAATTATGCACATCGGTTGCCGTGCAAGGCATCATTGGGAGTTGTGCATAAATATTATTTTGAAGGGATTGTGGTCGAGAGATGTTGCTTGAGAAGGGTCTGTCCCAGAGCGTAGTGGAATAATTATTATTTAACATGGCTACGGATAGTTCAGGGGCGTTCATAGCATCTTCTAATCATTTGTTAGTTTCTAGGAGCACCTCTTTCGAGCTTGGGAGTAGGCATGGCGGTGGCTCCTCGCGACCGGTCTCGCAGCCCTCGCGCGAGCAATGGTTCTTCGTCTTCGCACGTTGTTCCTGGCGGCTCATGGCCTGCCATGGTTCCTTTCGGCGCGGCTGGTGCTGGAGAGTCTCCTGGCGATTCTCCATTCACATTTGATCATGAGAAGATGGAGCTGGTGTTGAACGGCCAGAAAGTCAAGGTGCACCGCTTCTCGGATGACCCGGAGATGCCGTGGTTCCAGGCCAGACCAATTGTGACCTACCTGGGGTATAGAAACCCTACAACAACTCTTGACGACCATGTGTATCCGGAGGACAAAATGTCTCTTCAGTTGCTGATTGAAGGCAAAGGGAAGCCTTTGGGGGGTGGTAGCTCCCAGCTACCACCCCTTGGGTACAACGAGCTGAAGGCGATTCACATCAATGAGCCTGCTTTGTACTCTCTCATCTTCGGATCGAAGAAGCCGGAGGCCAAGGAGTTCAAGAAGTACGTGTGCACCACCATTCTTCCTTCAATCCGTCGGCATGGGTTTTTCGGATCTCTGAAGAAGCGTGACGACGATTGGCAGATTGCGCAGCGTGGGCGAGATGACTCTCTGCAGCTTGCATTGCGTCAGCGCGATGATGCTGTGCAGCTTGCGTTGCGTCAGCGCGATGATGCTGTGCAGCTTGTGATTTCTTCGGTGAACACGGCGGTCACGAGTGGCTTTGACGAGCGGCTGGTTCGGCTGGAGGAGGCGCTGGGTCGGCGCTACGAGAGCAATGCAACGCGGTTTTCGGCTTTGTTGACATCGACATTCGGAAACCTTGTGGTGGCTCTGAATGTGCGAGATGACAGACTGATGTCTTCCTTGCGAGAATATTCCGAAGATCAACTGGAAGCCGCTCGAGTATCTTTCTCCGAACTCTTGACATCCAGGTTTTCCAGCTTCATCCTCTCACTGGCTGGCCACATCAATTCGTCGGTGACGGCGGCCGTGGCTGCTGGGCTTGGCTTGAAGAAGGCGCAGCCCAAGAAGAAGACGACCAACGCCAGGGAGATGCCGGAGGACCAGCGAGCGACGCCCCTGCAGACGGGCCCGCTGTCTCTGGGGCTCTCCACAGTGGCCGTGACGATGTTCCCAGAGATGCCATTTGCGGTCTGGAGAAAAATAAAAGGTAGCTTTGGCCTTTACGCCAAGAAGGAACGGCTGCGCCTCCACGCACTGGGAGAAAGCCACCCCCAGTACGTCGCCATGCCTCTGCTCTGGGCCTACACGGGGTCTGGCAGCACGGTGGAAGGCGGGGGTGCGAGGTACGTGTATCTTGCAGAACACAACGCCCTGCTGCAGAGGGTGTTCCGCGCTCAGCTCCAGACTAGCCGGTCTCAGCGCAACTCTGGCGCCCCTGCTCCCACGGAATCCTTGGAGCAGCGTGCCCATCGGCTTGCCGCACAACTTAGTCCCGCCGAGAGGGGTGTGCAGTGGCCCATCCATGTCGCGGAACTGGAGCCGCAATGGAACGAAGGCGAAGAGGGGGTGTGAACGAATCCCGTCGACCGACACACGTTCGGAGATGCATCATGACCCCAAGCATTCAAAAATGTATGATGCATACTCGAGTATTTGCTTGATCTTTGTAGTTTCTGAGGGCCGTGCCCCTACTCGCTTTGCTCGCAGGGGCTTTTGAGCTCCCGTAGGTCGTTAAGATGGCATGCATATTTGAAAGCATCTTATTGGGGTTCCATGACAGTGACCGCTCGGCCTGACGCTCTTTTTTATTTGCCACGTCGCTGTTTCGCAGCTGAACCCTGTGTATGTTATGCGTGACGCGCTTGCGAGGGCATGCCTGCGCAACAACGCAAGAGGTTATGCCTGGACTGCCCGAAATCCGCCGGCTTCCCTGATGAACTTGGTAGATCGAAACGTTTCTGTGCGAGTCACGCTAAGGCAGCTGGTACCTGGCTCTTAAAGAAGCCCTGCGGGAACTGTCCCGAGGAATCAAAAGTCTCAGCCAGCCATCCAGATGCGGAGGGCACTCCGAATCGCCTCTGCGGACCATGTGCCAAGATAGCAGGCACCTGGCGATTGCGGAACCCCTGCAGGAACTGTCCCGAGGGATCCCAGATCTCCGCAAACTATCCGGATGTGGATGGCACTCCTAACCGTCTCTATTCCTCTCCAGAAAGGATCCGAAGCCTCTCCAATGGTGACTCAGAACAGTGTCATCTGGAACAATTAATATACCATCATAATTATCCAAAGAGATGTGATCTCCTATCTGAGACTTGAGAAGGGATTCTAAATTCTCTCGGGTGGAGTATGCATCGCAATAAGAGCAATGGTCTTCTGGTGAGACACGGAGAGTCGCTGTTCTAGGATATTCAGGTCCACCTTCCTCCCAGAGCCCCCACTTCAGGCCGGCGGTGGCTTCCCGTCGAGTGGCGTCTATGGTCACATTCAAAGTCATGCTCGCATGTTTACAAAGCATTCATAAGGCCTGACAGAAACTTGAACGTCTCCTCACACTTTATAACCATCATTTCTGATGGGCCTGGACACAAGTCCATTCAACTGGATTGTCCGTCGAATGTCGCTTCAGACAATCTTAAATCATTTTGGCTGAAAGTCAATGAGCCCCAGTGTAGAAGGGAGCCATGCAGTGATCCGCCAGACAACCTTGCAATCTCCCGGCATGGCGTCGTTTGTCTATGTTACATATGTCACTCTATATAGAGCCTCCTTTAGCATTGCCCCTGTCTGATAATTCAGTTATATAAAAATTCAGTTTTTTTTGTGGAGACTGAGGTGGATGAAGCATTCTCTAAACGTTAGGCTGACCTGCATCCTATAAATCACACGTCCCTCAGACTTGTACTGAATGAAGTGGAGAGGTGATGGCACAAGTTTCAGGCCGGGAACTTTCCATCAACCATAGATGTCACGGAACTTTCCATCAACCATAGATGTCACGGAACTTTCCATCAACCATATATGTCATACCCGATGTAGGTTAGGAATATTCATTCCAAGGCGAAGACGGAGTGGAAAGCCCTCTCCATGAAATGCCCTGCCTCTTCACCGTCTGTTAACTCTAACTCCTTACACAGATTCACATAGATGCAGCGCTTGCGCCTCCTTATTTTTTCTGAGGTGGTCCTGAGAATTGCATTATAGCATATGGCCGCGGTTTTGGACGAGTCCCAGTCCCCAACAAATTTTTCATACCACTCTTTCATGGGTCTTGCTGTGGCGGGTCTCAATTTGACCCCTTCATGCTCAGTTATCTCAAAGTTCTTTGTAGCCTCCATGTCCGCTGCACTACTTGCATTTCCTGTTATGAGCATCTCAAGTCGAGCAGCCCGGTTGTGCTTCTTCATGTTGCCTGCCGAGAAGTAAATTGTGTGAGGTAGGTGGTCGTAGTACCTCGCCGCAAACCAGCAAAACGTGTGCAGGTCTCGGCCAACATTCTTCAGGGGCCTCGAGTAGGTTCCATCGGGGATGCGGGTACAGAAGCTGCACTTGTCGTAGAAGAGCGGAGTAATGCTGTGGCGGAGGCACATGTCCAAGATCATGGCCGTGCTGTCGGCGCAACCACAGTCTGCTATTACGAGCACAGCTCGGTCGAACTCGGGGAGTTCTCCAGGGTCGCCCCGTATCAGCGGCGAATTTCGAGCGGAGGACAACGCCGCCTCAATCTCCCGAGGCGGCATCATCTCCTGTCGCTTGCGCGATGCCGCCACCGCATGCCAGAGATTGGTGTCCCGAAAATTCAACCCCAGTCCGGAACGGGCAGCCTCAGAATGGTGTGAGAGCTTTATTGCAAAAGGGGGCGAGTACCGCATCAGTTCCTTTATCTCCTCCGAACACAGCTCCTCGGTTATCCCCGCAAACATGTGCGCCTGTCCGAATGACTCGCACCAAAGGTATGGAACCTTTTCCCACTCCTTTTGGAACTCGGGGTCCTTCTTTTGGAGATCCATGAATATGCCATCCATCCAAAAATAGTCATTGGTTGCAAGGCTCTTGAATCCGGCATTCTCCCATGCGGCTTGGCTGGCCTGCCTCCACTTTTTTGTGATGTAAGAGTGGCGCGTGCTAATCATGAACCAGCTAGCTGGTCCTTCCCCATGATTACGACCATGATACATCCAGAAACCGCACGGAAGCATTGCCTCATAGACCCAATCGTCGAGCGGGTGCAAACACAGCATCGTGGCATCAGCCCAAACGCCCCCATGTTCGTGCAGCAGAGACAAACGGATCATGTCGGAGATGGCTGCCGCCGGGACGCCATTCCGTATCATATTTCCCACACAAGTGCCCTCGGATATATCCAGATATGTCCCCAGTGACTTGGCGTCCAGCGCCACCACGTCCCAGTCTCTGTTAAAGCCTTCCCAGGATCCGCGCACCTGCTTGACGATCCAAGGGGTCTGGTCGTTCCACCCCTGCATCCATAGTAACCAGATGGTCTTCTTTTTGATGGCGCATCTTTGATCGGCTATCTCTGAGACAAACATAGGTTTTACAAAAGTTGATGGTCCTAATGATTTAGCAATGTAAGTTGCAAGGATTAAAGAAAATATGGCCACAAGAAGAACGACCACAAGCACACAAATCCTCATTTACCAAGATGACAATGTTTCACGAAACTCAGAGGACGCCGTGTAAGATTAGTTTTACAATCAAAATGATACTACACACAATAATGACAAAGAATAACAGAAAGACGAAAATCATGTTTCCATTTTTACCTTTGTTTTTCTGGATTTCTTGAACATCCATAGTAGTCGTTTTTGTGAAACGGAATGGTAGAGAATTTGCCATTAATGCAGCACTTTTGGGCGGCGCAAGTCCCCAGTTTGAAGATGACCACCAATGTTTTATACATACAACTTCAGATCCGAATTCACAATTTTTAGTTACCATTTTGTTATAAGCCAAAGGCTGCAGTTTACACGTGGACTCAAGGGCATCCCCTAGTTCTGATGGTTTCAAAAATGCATTAGCATATTTCCAAAATGCAGTTGGGCCCGTTTGTATTTGGACTAATGATTGTTTTTTTGGAGCAGATATGCTGTCGATGTAAAAGTCGTTGAGATGATCCAAAATCTTCAACCAAAATGGATGAGTAGGACATGATGCCAGAAAAGAATTGGAAAGCATATCATCATAAATATCATTGAGTGTATAATGTTCTATGGGTTCCTTAACTAAAACAAGACTTCGAGAACTAATGATGGGATCGAGCGAGCGAACACATTCCGTGTTTAAATCTACGTAAATGCCTCCAATCAAAAACATAATAGCATATCGAGTTGCGTCGCATTTTTCAATGATGCTAAGCTTTGAAACAAGATGTTGGAACTTTTTCAAAGCAGAATGATTCCATATCTCTTCAATTTCACCATTGCACCAAAGTCTCATTTCATAGTCAGGGTTATGTTCTTGAAAAGATTGTATAAAGTCGACATATTGTGTCGGGGGGGACCGATCTGATGTTTTAGATAACCAAATGTGGTGTACAATATGTGGAATTTTTTTGACGTGATTCGAAGCAGCCAATAGATCAGCAGAGTCACACCAACTAATCCTTTTGTAGTTAGTTTGCTGAAAATAGTCTTCGCCATTAATATCTTCCACTGTAACATCTTTTACCTTCATGTTAAAAGGTGCTAGTTCTAAATTTACATTATAATACCCACCATCTTCAATGACGGAATTTGGACCGCCATATGTGGTGATCATGTAGCTATTGGCTCTTAGATATGATAATGAATTTAAAACTTCCGACGCATGGTAGTATGTCAAATGCTGTAATAAATCTCTACATAAAACGACATCAACCTTTTCAGGGACAAGCGATGAATCTAAATTAGATAAATCACATTGTAAGATGGTAACATCATGAAACATTACAAATCTACGAAGTCTTTGCTGTGCTTTTATCACAGGTTCTTTTGCAATATCAAATCCTATATACCTGACCGGTAGATTTGCATTTCTCAATTCATCAAGCCAAACTTCTATCCATTTGCACGCCCCACACGGGGCATCTACCAATGTGAACAATTCCTGTCTCTTTCCAACAGCATTAACTTTGGTTGTGAGCGTCTGTCTCAGCCCTTTGGTGGATGACACTTCTGATCCGCTACCGCTACCATCACCCAAAGCAGACCAGAGCCGCTTATCGTAGATGTTATTGAAAGTTTCAAGCATTTACAATAGTTTATATTTTGATGTGCGAAACTTTCCAAGCGGAGTCTCATGCCGTGAATAAACTAGAACACAATTCATTGGTGGTCCATAGTGTCCTCCAGGAGGTCTTGCAACGGAGCCATATTTCTTTTGCAACAGACAGAGCATCCTCCTCACGTACGGTCTTGGGGCGCAGATTTACATAGTTAAATGTGGTTTTGGTGTAGAAGGCGTGTAGAAATCCTATCATAGATGCAGAAGTTGGACATCTGCCGAAAAGCCTCATGGAAAGGTCCTGAATTATGACATTCCCTTTGTGTCGCTTGCACAAATGCAGACACTCAGCAATGAAGGATTCGTCCAATGGACTCACTTCTTTCGCGATGGTCTTGGAGAGTTTTCTAACATTTTTCTTGTGTGACATAAGTTGCATTGGCGTTAAGGATGCAAGTGTCAAAGGTTGGGTAGTGTGGACATTAGCTTGTTCTGCACTTCCACGAATCCTCCTTGCTTCAGCTTCTGCTTTTGCAATGATAATAATTATATCTGCATCAGCTTTGGCAGAGGCAACACGAGCATCCGCATCAAATTGGGCCTGCTCTTTTTTCAAAGATAGTTCGTCTCTTGCCAGCTCCAGCTCAAACTTGCGGCGTTTGAAGGCGGGGTCGTCTTCTAGTCCACATCGTGTGTCGGATTTGCGACGATCTTGGAATTGCAACTCCATCTGTTTCGGGAGAAGTGTGACCATAGCCCGCGCAACCATACCGGGAAAGTCTGCAGGTCCCCGAAAGTATTCCTTGGTGTTCTCCATACGATTGCCTTGGAATTCTCGGTGCAGAAGACTCTCCATGATGCCACCATGCCGGAAGATCGTGTCGACTTCATGGTGCCAGCACAACCCATCTCTTCGCATTTGGCAGTCCAGCTGATCTGCGCGCGTCAGCGGGTCATCACTACGAGAACGCAAGAGTCCAATAGCTGTAGGCTCCCAGTACCAGTAAACGGTTCCAATAGTATGGCGTCGGTGTCTGGTAATATTGCTTCATTGTGTGGGAGCACTGGTGTATGGCTTCATTTGCCTGGCGGATGGCTTCGTCGGTCTGGTGTATGGCTTCGTTGGTCTGGTGTATGGCTTCGTCGGTCTGATGTATGGTTTCGTTGGTCTGGTATATGGCTTCGTTTGTCTGGCGTATGGCATCGACGGTCTAATGAATGGCTTCGTTTGCCTGGCGGATGACTTCGTCGGTCTGATATATGGCTTTATATGGCTTCGGCGGTCTGGTGTATGGCTTCGACAGTCTGATGTATGGCTTCGTTTGTCTGGCGTATGGCTTCGTCGGCCTAATATATGGCTTCGTTTGTCTGGCATGTGGCTTCGTCGGCCTGATGTATGGCTTCGTTTGTCTGGCGTATGGCTTCGTCGGTCTTTATATATGGCGTTGTTTGTCTTGTGTATGGCTTCGTTTGTCTTGTATATGGCTTCGTTTGTCTTGTATATGGTTTCGTTTGTCTTGTATATGGTTTCGTTTGTCTTGTATATGGTTTCGTTTGTCTTGTGTATGGCTTCGTTTGTCTTGTGTATGGCTTCGTTTGTATTGTGTATGGCTTTGTTTGTCTTGTGTATGGCTTCGTTTGTCTTGTGTATGGCTTCGTTTGTATTGTGTATGGCTTCGTTTGTCTTGTGTATGGCTTCGTTTGTCTTGTGTATGGCTTCGTTTGTCTTGTGTATGGCTTCGTTTGTCTTGTGCATGGCTTCGTTTGTCTTGTGCATGGCTTCGTTTGTCTTGTGCATGGCTTCGTTTGTCTTGTGTATGGCTTCGTTTGTCTTGTGTATGGCTTCGTTTGTCTTGTGCATGGCTTCGTTTGTCTTGTGCA
>Ga0209135_1000221_pt1 | contig 20434 bp, 9 predicted proteins | sample LauGreSBDMM110SD_4_FD_187570 | JGI IMG/M metagenome (GOLD analysis project Ga0209135, IMG submission 187570) | Freshwater lake microbial communities from Lake Michigan, USA - Su13.BD.MM110.SD (SPAdes) (version 3) | ecosystem: Environmental > Aquatic > Freshwater > Lake | place: Lake Michigan, USA... | reverse complement strand
ACATTTCCAGTGACATCTGTAATATCGCCATTATCAATATGAACGGGTCCATTAATATCCAACACATAAGTGTCGACACTCGGTTTCAAGGTATTGATTCCGGTGGTTGAATGATATTTCAATATATTTTTTCCCGAAACGATAGTTTGTGCAGGGGTAATCGTCCCAGAACTATCTGTTAGTCCAATCACTGCCATGCTACGATTCATTTCTTCTGGATACACTCCCCCGCCAATGGCGGTTCCTACACGGTTCGGTGTAGTGAGTCGAATGAATGTGTTGGAACTACTGTCTTTCCCAATGACGGATATACCGGTGCCCATCTGGGTGTTATTTACATATTTATCGGTGATATATATGCCACTGGAAGTATCATATACCACGAATGTTTCTCCATTCACATGGTCTGTTGTATTTCGGTTGGATACACTCGTAGTAGCAAGTAGATTGATGTTATTGGAAACATCGATGGACAAAACACCCCCTTTCTGATAGGTAATGGTTGCATCCGGTATATTGGATGGAATAGTATGGTCATTGAAAAACTGAATATAGGTATTACTCAGGTCAGCCCCCAATATAATACCCTTGTTTTGGTTATTTTGCGCCAATATGTTCTCATTCACGGTTTGACTAGACTGAATATTGATGCCTTTTATCAAATTCGTTGAAATATCCAGACCTGCGGTGGGGGTCATCGTATTGATTCCAAGTCCCGAAGTATTTCCGTAGATGAACTGTGAATTTCCGTTATCGAAATACAGTATATTTCCAATAACGACGTTATTTTTTACATTTACGTTTTTGTTACTGTCAATATTTCCTTGTGTTACGAAATCGGACGTAAATACCACTGACCTATAGAAAGTAGTATTATTGTAGACATTTAATTGATAAGGAGGGACTGCACCAATTGTCCCAATATCCACATTTTTATTTAAATAAGTGTTGCCATTTACAAAGATAGAAGTATCAAACACGGCATTTCCGGTAACATGCATTTGCCCACAGATGTCAAAATTGCCATTGATGCTTTCTTTAAATAAGAGTGTATTTACAGTTAACGTGTCTGTATTTATATTGCTTGACCTTTCATAATTATAAATACCTCCATATTGTTTCCATGAAGACATAGTAATTAGCTTATACAATTACTATGTATTTTATTTCTTAGACGATATCGACAACAAATTATCATATACGGATGTGGTCCCATCTGTATTGTCATTCATTTATTGTCTATTACATGATTATGTGTGTTCTCGATTATCTTACAGAGCTAAATAATACCAGAATCGGGTGTTTTGATATCAGTTAGTCATCCTCCTCTTTGTTTTCTTGTTTTGAGAGAAGGAGAACGAGGATGTCGAGAACGTGTAGCTTTCATTTTATTCGCAAAATCCGTGATTTTTTTGAGATGGTGTAATAATTTATTGACAATTTCAATGTAAAAATGTCTGAATTTTTCTTGTGATGTTCTCATTTCTTCTACAGAAAACCATTTGATTTCTTGTTTTTCAAAATATTTACTGTTATTGAGCATTTTTTTGTTCATGCGGTTCCATAGAAATCGATGATGATTGGTGAAATAATGGGGGAGTTTTTCATCATAATCCATATAAAAAAGATGAACATGATAATCGTTGTGAGATACTTTATAGAGACCACCATTGGATTTTATAAGCTGTTTTATTTGTTTTGGTTCTCCTAAAAATCCACATAATTCTTCTGACCCCTCTCGTAACGCTGTATCTATAATAGATTCGCCGGATTCGACTGCTCCACCAAAATCAGAGAACCCTTTGGAGGAATCTTCCATTTCGTTCTCTTTTCCAAATAAAAAATAAATTTTACCTTGATGGATAGAAATGGGTAATATACTTGCAGCAACCATACCAATATAGAATAAACAGAAATTATAATTTTACGATTTTTATGTTGGAGGTGGGCATAGGCATCGGCGGCATCGGAGATGTTCCGGTGAATCCCGAGCAAGACGTATCAATTGTTGCCATGACAATGGGTTCTGCAATAGCTTCTGCGACAATAATATTGGTAGCAACCGGTTCTCTTTCATTTTCTTCTATATACCGGTAATCTTCAAAACGGAAATCGGTCGTCGAGGTCGGTTTTGAGGTGGCTGCCATAGCAGGAATGGGTTTTAATCCATGATAAAACTGTTTGACAAGAGGGTTTGATTTGATACGATGAGGATAAAATTCAGACAAATACAATCCATTAAGAGAACGAATGCGTGAAAGTGCCACATAACTTTGCCCATATTCAAAGATAGATTTTCCCAGGTCCATTTCAGCAATATCCAGTGTAGCCCCTTGAATTTTATGTATGGTCATTGCCCACGCCAAACACAAAGGAATTTGTCCGACTACCAGTATTGGATATTCTTCGTGTTGATAGTATTGATAGGGAACTGCCATTTCGATTCCATTTGAAAACTTTACGGTAGGATTTTTTCCACTGAAATTCAAAATAACACCTTGTGACCCATTGCAAATGCCATTTTCCAAATCAATATTGAATGTACACATCACAGTTGCCCCCACTTTCAAACACATGTCTTTTTCAATTCCAATGTTTTTTTTCATCATATCCAATTCGTACTCTTTTTCTTCTGCAGTCATTTCTTGGCATTTTAATAAGAGTTCAGTCTCAATTAATTTATTGGATTCAAGATACGTCGTGTAACTCGATGTTTCGTAGTTTTTAAAATGATGCTCTTCTGTTTCCAATTTTGCAAACATGGAATTATTTACGAAATCCACCTTGGATTTTATTGGAAACAGTTTGGTGGGAATTGTCTCCGTGGTATATTCGCGTTTCACATATTTACGAAGAATTTCCTTGCTTTCTTCGGATATTTCACCACAGCGTATTTCCATTAGAATCTTTTTATATAAATCATCTGTTTGACGAAAGAGTGTAGTTAGTTGAATATTGTTTTCTAGTGGAAATACTTGAAACCATTTTTCGGATTCGAATGCAAATCGCGAAGAATCTGCGTCATCTTCACCTACAGGTGGTAATTGGAAGAAATCCCCCGTAAAAATCACCTGTATGCCCCCGAATGGCACGTCTTTTTTATGGATGCTCCTCGCGATTTGGTCGATGAGCTCAAAAATCTTTTTGGACATCATACTGACTTCGTCTATAATGAGAACCTTGACCATTTTCCAGGATTTCACTATTTTCCGACTACGTAATACATTCTGTAAGATTTTGGAATTGGACCCTTTGGCTAATTTGATTCCACTCCAAGAATGTAAGGTTCGTGCATTGCATCCGAGTAATACAGCTGCACACCCTGTCATGGCACACACTTGAAATTTTTTAGAATTCATTATCATGTGATTGACCAGATGATGAATTAATTTTGTTTTCCCTGTTCCTCCTGGACCCGTAATGAAGAGATTTTCCCCTTGTTTGAATTTCTCGAATGCGTATTTTTGTTCCTCACTTAAGCTCATTGGTGTAATAGTATATTGCATTTATCTTACAGATTGAATATTCTTCAATTTTATAGCATGGTTGCGCTGCGTTACGCTGCGTTACGCTGCGTTTACTCATAGTCAATTTTCAAACAAAAGGAAAAATCCAGTCCATTCAAGTTGACGGGAAACCCATATTCATTGACCAATTGGATTTTTAATTTCTGTAAATTCACTTTTCCAGAATAGGTTCTCGTATCAGACAAAAGAAGTCCATTGGTTTCACTTGCTGGGAGGATAGTTCCGTTTCCGTAGTTCTTGTAGTCCATGGAAATTTTCGCTAAAATATTTTTATTCATAATGGAAGTGGGAAGTGCAGAAATAAAAGAGTTCTGGTTTGCATTATTAAATTCGTCCATCACTAAATATAAATATTTTGGATTGTTAATGTCAATAACACTTTCCGAATATTTGGTAACACCACTATTAATGGTATAGGTAATGTCACGGAATCCGAGTAACCAACCCAGCTTGGATTTTACATTGTATTTATCAAAATCAGTGGTTGAACCGACTCCTGTTCCGAGTGGATTACATGTGGCGGTCTTCACTGCAAAATTCAAAGTAATGGGAGAACCGGTTGTATTTTTGAAGGAAGACAGATTATTTCCGTTGAGGGATATATCAAAGACAACTGCAGACAGAGATAAAGCGGCTAATTGTGTTTGAAAAGTGGTTCTCAAAGAGGTGAGTGAATAGACACCATCTGGAATGGTTAATACAGAATCATTTATTTTCATGACATTGTTTCCTAAGGAAGCGGATATGTTGTAGAAAGAAATGGGTAATTCCACATTGCATACATAGATGGATTTGACATCATTTATGTTTTGTGGTAATGTGAAAGTATACCAATTAATTTGAGAACCAGTAATGGTTTGTGTATATTGGTCATAATCATCACGGAATCGAGTGTCAATATTCCAGAATTTTGTTTTGGTTTCTTTATGAACATTTGTCATGACCATATGACTTCCATATTGTTTTACTTTGGGTTGTAAGAAGGAATCTTTATCATCAAAATACATGAGTATATATAAGTATCCACATATTATTTACTGTTTCCACAACTTGAACATGGTCCATTTGAATTTATTTTTTGGAATATACTACCAAACAAAACTTGATTTTGGGGAATGGCTAAAATGGGTGTAGCGTATGCGGTTGCGGTAGTGGCAGCGTATGCGGGTGCGATACTGGTTGATGTAGTGGTGGTGGTTGATGTAGTGGGTCTTGCGGTAGCAGTAGATGGATAGATAGTGGTCATTTTCATTCGAAACATCCGTAATAAAATTGATGCAAATAAAATATATAATATAGTATATAAAATAACCAATCTACGTATAACCCAAATGAAATATCGATGTGCCCATTGTACTACGTCTTTTCCTACAAAGAAAATCACTGAACTGCATACAATCATTTGCTCGATGATACATTCTGCGGAACAAACTTCCAGCGAGTCACTTCAAATCAGTGTTCCTTCCAAAGAAACCATGTTCCAATATCTGATTCATCTTACAGAAAAATATCAACAATTGGAGAAAAAAATGGACCAAATGCAAAAAACGGCAATGTCTATAAAAAAGAAAACGGTCAAGGAATATTTGCAGACACATGAACCGCCGAATAAGAACTACACGACTTGGTTAAGTGAAATCAAAGTATTCGGCGAAGATTTGGAAGTTCTATTTGAAGACAACTTATTGGGATGTATCAAATCAGTTCTCGGAAGATATATTGAAAAAGAAGAGAACCGACACGTTCCTTTGTTTGCTTTTCAACAAAAACCCAATTATTTATATGTGTATGAAAATGAATGGAGAGTAATGACACAACAGGAAATTGAAAACTTTGTGTATGTCATTTCTCATCGAGTTCTCAAAAAATATATGGAATGGGAGAACGCACATCGGGTTGAAATCGAAAACAATGCAAAAATGCAGGAAAATGCAATGTATTATTTGAGTAAAGCCAATGGTATTCATTGTAGGTTGGACATGCGTGTGGCGGAAATTAAAAAGTGGGTGTTTTCCCGAGTGAATCAATGTTTTCGTAATATTGAGATGTAGATGTGAGTTCGGTTGTATTCTATTTATTCTATTTTTTATTCAATGGATGGACATAAAAACAAATACATTTATTATGTAAAGAAGAGAACCCACGAATGAAGTTGCTACCCGAATTGATGCGTTTTGTTCAGTTAACAAGTGCCAAATATAATATTGACGAATCTCATGCGGTGGGACATTCGATGAAGGTCTTATTAAATGCTCATCAGATTTATTCAAACAGTGTGCACACCTATCCTTATTTGAAAAGTCAAGAACCGGTCATTTATACCGCGGCGATTGTTCACGATATGTGTGATAAAAAATATATGAATCAAACAGATGGCATTCGGGAAATCAACAAAATTCTAAATCACCGATTAGACTATTCTGAAATTGTATTTATTAACAAAATTGTTAGCACCATGTCCTATTCTACTGTAAAAAAGAATGGATTTCCTCTATTAGGAAAATTTCAAATGGCGTATCATATTGTGAGAGAAGCTGATTTATTGGCAGCATATGATTTTGACCGGTCTCTTATTTATCATATGTATCATTCTGGTGAAGGGTTCGAAAAATCCTATGCCAATGCACTCGAATTATTTGAGAACCGTGTTCTCAAACATCATACAGATAATTTGTTTGTTACCGAATATTCCAAAAAGAAAGGATACGAAATGTATTATGACGCACTTTCCCAAATGAACGCTTGGAAATATATTATCAACAGTTACGACAAACATTCTTCCGTGCCATTATAATGAATCTGCGCGGGCTATCCCATAAAATTGATTTTACATAAAATATATATTGTAAGACCAATATACAAACATATACCATATACACAACATATCATGTTTAACCGTATTGTGCCTACAAAACTTGCTACTGAAAACTCTCATCCCAGGGATGCCTTTATTTCGTTTGATGAAGGACCCCATATATACACTGTTCATGGAGAGGGCGGATATACCTCTGTGACTACATGGATACATTATCAATTCTCTCACTTTGATGCTGATGCGGTAATCGACAAAATGATGCATAAAATATTAAATGAACCTACTTACAAATATTATGGAATGACACGAGAACAAATCAAAGAAAAATGGCAACAAAATGGAAAAGAAGCATCAGGTTCTGGAACCAACATGCATAATGACATTGAAAATTTCTACAATGATGTTCCTGTGGAGAATACCAGCATCGAATTCCAATATTTCAAACAATTTTGGGCGGATTATTCTCATTTAAAGCCATACAGAACAGAATGGATGGTGTATTATGAAGAATATAAATTGTCGGGGTCGATTGATATGATTTTTGAGAACCCCGATGGAACGATTCAGATTTACGATTGGAAACGAAGTAAAGGAATTGAGCACGAATCGTTTGGTGACAAATGTGCAAAAACACACTGCATTCGCCATTTGCCGGATTCGAATTTCTGGCATTATTCTTTGCAATTAAATATTTATCGCGCGATTTTGGAAGCCAAATATAACAAGGTCGTTACAGGTATGTATTTGATATGTTTGCATCCAGACAATCATAATAAATCCTACCAAAGAATTGAGGTCCAAGATTTACGAAAGGAAGTAGAGGATTTATTGGAAGAAAGAAAAAAAATATTAGAAGCAGAAAAAATATAAATCGGTGATATGTAATCATCTATATATAATGATTATGTCGTCATCCAACAGATTACTGTCTGCGTATTTTTATAACCTATATATGTGGATTGCTCATTTTTTTATGAAGATTGGATTTTATTTGGGAAGGGTTCGACGGGAAACAACCAACACGAAAACAATTACTTATTTGGATAATGATATGAAATACATTCATCCATTGAAAACCCGATTTTTACGGGATATTTCGGGAGGAGCCGGCGCCGCAGACCTACATAATCAAAATATTGTGTCTGTTTTTTATAACAAAAAAGAATTTGGAGAAACCGTTGCAACTGCAAATAATGTATTGGAAACAGAATGGAGAACCCGGATTCTGATGGAAAGCACCCCACGAGGAAATATTATTATGTATTTTGATGCATATAAATTGGGGTTTGCATACTATTGTGACCAAAATGTGATATCCTATGATATATTAAATGCGATGGCTATGAAATATGTAAGTGTATACAAATGTCGTGATTTTTTCATGGATGAAACCTTTGTTTGTTCTCCTTTGATAAAAATTCATTTGTTGGAAGAACCCAAAAAACCATTTGATTTGAGTGGAGGTAAGGTGGTTATTGGGGGTGGTGCCTCTCATTCACAAAAAAGTCCGTTTGCAAAATTGCGGAATTATGCAAAAGAAAGCAAGGATACCAAGGATACTGAAAAAAATACAGATGAGAAAGAAAAAGAGAAAGAGAAAGAAAAAGAAAAAAACAAAAATAAATTCGTGTATTTGGGAAAAATGAATAATTTTAAAATCTTACAGACATTACCCAAAAAAAGAAAGGTTCTCGCAAGATTTACTTCTCCTTTGTTAGAAGGTATTAAAACAGATGCATTAAATGTTCAACGAGAACGTGTTTCTTACAGTGAATTCAAAAAAATGATAAAAAAACAAGAATAATCTTATATGTTTTGTGTGTTGGTTACTGTTCTTTTTGTTACTGTTCCTGTTTTTCTTTTTGTTCCTGTTTATCTTTTTCTTCCCTCATCCATTTCAGAAAATTATTGCTTTTTTCTAGCTGAAAGGATTGTTTCAAATGCGATTTTGCAATATGATATCCCTTTTTTTCCTTTTCTGACATATTTTGTAAATACAATTCCAGATATTCCTTTGTTTGAATATCCATTTTATATATTATATAATAAATTATTTTTATTATATATTTGTTCAATTTTATGTGTTACGTAATTGTTGCGGAGGTGTTGTTTTAATAGGATGCAGCAGGACCAGGAAGAGGCGCTCTAAGACCGTTGGTAAATGCTTTTGTAAAATTGTTTGCACATGACCCATTTAATGCAGCAATAAAAGCACCTTGGCTAATCGGTGATATTTGAACATCGGTTTTCGTAATGTTGCGCCATTTTCGTGGAATATTAATGACAGTTCCAAATGGACGGGGTCGTTGTTGAGGCAGAAAATTCCCACAGATATTGTTTGCACTGCATGTTTTTGTTTCAACGGTGCATGCATTCACATCTTTGATGGTCATGGATGAAATATTGGAAATATATTGTTGTTGGCTCCCTTGAATTAAATTGGAATCCACTTTCACGCTAGTATATGGTTGAGGACGCCATATCCATTTGTAATGCGTGCGTATCATTCCAGAGTTATTTAAAACCGATGGTTTGACTACCGAAGGATTGTTGTTGGCAGTGCTTCCATTGATGGGATTGGATGGAAAACATACACCGGATTGAACAATAGTTCCCCTGTAATACGTTCCGCAACATCCACCACTTCCTCGGGCAACATTTCCACGCATAGGAGTAGTCGGGAAATGACGACCTAACATGGTTTGTCCAACATATCCCTGACTGCGTCGGGTTCCATTGATGGAAAATCCGCCATTTTTTGAACCTACACTCATATTATTATATTTTGTTTGTGTTTTCCTTTTCAATGTGGCTTCTGACATTATTTATAATTATATATAATGTCAAATATTTTTTATTGTGTTCTCTTTGTTGTTTCTCTTAGTTTCTAAATTGGATAGGATGAGATAGGATAGATAAGATAGGATGGGATGAGATAGGATGTATCCGCGTTATTTCTTTTCCAGAATCGAAACACGCTTCTTTAATTCCTGTATTTCTTTCACTAACAATGCAATCAGACCGACATAATTAATCGATTGTATGTTCTCACCATCTTTTACATGATTTACCAAGAAAGGGAACACATCTTGCACTTCATGAGCAATGAACCCCATATTATGTTCTCCACCAGACAAATCGTATTCGACGGGTCTTAATTCATCTACCAGTTTGGTTTCAGACAATGGAACAATATTATGTTTGATACGATAATCAGATGTAATTGCGAAATTGGTCGCGGCACAAATACCACTTACATCTACTGCATATCCAGCAGTCACTGTTGTTTTACCTACAGCCAATTTACCTGGAATATAGACAGTTTCGTTCAAGGTTCCTAATACAATTTGGTTATTTGTGGTTGGATTGGAATTGTAACCGATGGCTGTGGAATTGTTAATGATACTGCCTGTTGTGAATGCATTATGACCAATCGCTGTGTTGTATAACCCGGATACATTATTGGTCAACGCGCTATATCCAAATGCAGTGTTGTATGAACCGCTTGTGATTAAATCCAGTGTATTTCCACCAAACGCAGTGTTCTGAATACCACTGGTTACAGCTCTCAATATAGAATTATCGCCTACACCAATATTATTCGATGTATTTCCATTCAATTGGATAGTTCCGCGTGGGTTTGTAATACGAACATCCCCGACCACTTCAAGAGTGGTTTGTGGGTCTGTAGTGTAAACACCTACATTGCCTGCACTATAATAGGTTTTGTATCCGTTCAAGTTCCATATAGAAGGTCCAGGAGGACCTGTTACACCGAGTGTAATCGGTGCATTCCCACCAATCACTTGTATATCTAACCATGCAGGATAATTACTGTATGCAATATAGGTTAAATCTTGTGAACCAATTAATCGAATAGAATACGTTTCAATGGTTGTTAATTGGACTACATACTCGAGTGTTCCCGTAGATGCAAATATGAGGGGGGTCGCTTGAGGTAAATAAGACACGGGAGTTCCGACTAATCCTGCTGGAGAACCAGTGCTCGTCAATTTGTTAATCTGGAAATTGGCATATCCATAGGCAGTGGAAAATGTGCAATAACCTGGGTTGGCACGAATTCGGTAGGTTCTTCCGGATTGTAATGTAAACTGTGTTTTGGCAGCATTCAGTGTAATATCGTCACTGAAGAGTGCTTCAATATTTGTAAAACTGATATCCATATTGTTTGAAATTTGTAAATTGGTATTGCTTACGGCTTTCACGTAACTGGCCATTACACCTACCCCTGCTGGACCGGTTGGACCAGTTATACCGGTGGGTCCAGTAATTCCAGTGTTTCCTGTGACACCATATATAACAGGTGCATTTCCACCAATAACTTCAACGTCTATCCATGCTGGATAGTTATTGGCACCTACTAGTGTTAAATCGGTTGCTGAAATCAATCTCACAGAATAAGTATACGATGTCAGAGGAGGGACATACACAATATGTTCAAGTGGTCCAGTAGACGAGAATATCAAGAGAGTTGCTTGTTGGACATAGTTGACTGGTTTTCCTACAACAGCCGAATTTGATATGTCGTAAAATTGGAACACAGCGTTTCCATAGGCGGATGAGAATGTGCAATACCCGGGGTTCGCACGGAGTCGGTAAGTTCTCCCGCCTCTTAAAGTGATTCTTGAATTTACTGTATTGAGTATAATATCATCACCAAATAATGCATCAGGCACATTAAATGAAATATCTGACCCAGCACTCATTGATAAATTTGTGTTGCTGAATGATTTCATGTAACTGGCAATGACACCTGCTCCAGCTGGACCCGTTACACCATAAGTGATGGGGGCATTACCTGCAATCACTTCTATATCTAACCATGCAGGATAATTGGTTGAAATAGAAGTTAAATCGGTGGATGAGATGAGTCGGACAGAATATGTTTTTGGTGCAAAGTTTTCATCGATGGTTAGAACGTATTCAAGTGTTCCAGTGGATGCAAATATGAGTGGAGTCGCTTGAGGTAGATAACTCACTGCGGTTCCCACTAGAGTGGTATCTGTTACATTATAAATTTGGAAATTGGCATATCCATAGGCAGTGGAAAATACACAGTAACCTGGATTGGTACGAATTCTGTAAGTTCTTCCGGATTTCAATGTGAACTGACCATTTATTGAATTGATTGTTATATCTGTATTGAATGTATTTTCAACAACATTGAATATAACATCTCCGCCGGTGGAAATATTTTGAGACACATTTCTGTATGTTTTCACGTAACTGGCCATTACACCTACCCCTGCTGGACCGGTTGGTCCGGTCAAACCAGTAGGACCGATATGACCAGTCGGACCAGTAGGTCCAGTGAAACCGGTTCTTCCAGTCGTTCCTGTAGAACCGGTATTACCAGTTGCTCCAAAACCAGTTGGACCTGTCGTTCCTGTAGAACCACTCGGACCAGTCGTTCCTGTAGAACCGGTATTACCAGTAGAACCCGTGGAACCGCTAGGACCAGTTGTTCCAAACCCAGTTGGACCAGTCGTTCCTGTAGAACCACTCGGACCCGTCGTTCCTGTAGAACCGGTATTACCAGTAGAACCCGTGGAACCACTCGGACCCGTCGTTCCTGTAGAACCGGTATTACCAGTTGCTCCAAAACCAGTTGGACCAGTCGTTCCTGTAGAACCGGTATTACCAGTTGCTCCAAAACCAGTTGGACCAGTCGTTCCTGTAGAACCGGTATTACCAGTAGAACCCGTGGAACCACTCGGACCCGTCGTTCCTGTAGAACCGGTATTACCAGTTGCTCCAAAACCAGTTGGACCTGTCGTTCCTGTAGAACCGGTATTACCAGTAGAACCCGTGGAACCACTCGGACCCGTCGTTCCTGTAGAACCGGTATTACCAGTTGCTCCAAAACCAGTTGGACCTGTCGTTCCTGTAGAACCGGTGGACCCAAAACCAGTTGGACCAGTCGTTCCTGTAGAACCCGTGGAACCGCTAGAACCAGTCGTTCCTGTAGCACCAGTTCGACCAGTTCCAGAAGTACCTGATATTCCTGCTGGACCAGTAGAACCAGTTGGTCCGTTTGATACCAAAAAGTAAGTATCATATACATACGCGTCACCATTTGATGGAGTTTTATAATAAAAGTATTGATAGTAACCATCTGCTGAACATATTATTTTATAACCATTTGGTCTTAGTGGCAAATTATGTGTTTTCATAGTCCAAGTTTTTCCATAATTTATTGAAAAATATATTTCAATATTTGTATTGCTGTATGCTCGTATAGTGGTAATCACTTGATATTTTCCAGTATAATCCATTGAACATGACACATTTCCTGTTTCTCCGCCACCCATATTTATCTGCACAAATGTATTACCATAATTATTTGAATAAAAAAGACCAAATTGGTTTCCTACAGTTACATATTGTGTATTTTCTGATATTGCCAACTGATATGTTCCGTAATCATGAGGAAACAATGTTTTTATGCCCCATGTTTTTCCAAAATCACTTGATTGGTAAAATCGATTATTTATTGAAAAACCACCTACATACGAAATATACTGCCCACTATATGACAATTTAATATCAGTCACTCCAGTTGTTGTAATTAAATATTGAAATGAAGTTCCGCTATTATAAGATATGTATATTTCTGCTGTATCAAAATAGATTACAATGACCCTACCACTTCCTGACATTGCTGCAAGAAGAGGTCTTTTGTTAATAACGAATGTCCCTGCACCAATTGTAATGTATGGTGCGGTAGCACTGATTGTTCCTTTACTGATATAACAATTACCAACAGTTAAATTATCATATATAATGACAACTGAAGTTGCATCATAGCTCATTAATACTGAAACAATACGATGAACTGCACCTGTATTAAAATACTCGGTTACAAAAGAATTTCCGAAATCCGATGAAAAATAATACTTGTTGTAATCATCCAATGAATAAATAAAATATTGCCCATTTCCAGAAATAGCTGCAGTGCTGTAAACAGGATTAATCGTATTACCCCATCCAGTGTAGGATGTAAATCCAGATAAATCATAATAAAATGCATAATTAAAGTCATTACCGACATTTGTAGCAGAGGTATATTGTTTTGTATTATCAATGAACGTGATACTATTTTGTAATGAAAGATTGTTACTAATATTGACATTTCCAGACACATCTAACAAAGTGTTTGGAGTGCTGGTTCCAATACCAACATTTCCCTGTAAGTAATATGCATTTAAACCATTTAATAAGAAAGGACTTGCTCCAGCTGGACCTGTTGCACCTGTAGAACCGGTGGGTCCCGTCGTTCCTGTGGCACCCGTCGTTCCTGTGGACCCGCTATGACCAGTCGTTCCTGTGGACCCGCTGGCACCTGTCGTTCCTGTAGAACCTGTTGAACCTGTAGAACCGCTGGCACCAGTCGTTCCTGTGGACCCGCTAGGACCAGTCGTTCCTGTAGAACCGCTAGGACCAGTCGTTCCTGTAGAACCGCTAGGACCAGTCGTTCCTGTAGAACCGCTAGGACCAGTCGTTCCTGTAGGACCAGTGTTTCCTGTAGAACCGCTGGCACCGGTCGTTCCAGTAGAACCAGTGAAACCGGTTGTTCCAGTTGGACCTGTTCCAATAGGACCTGTAGGACCCGTTGCACCGGTGGAACCAGACGGACCAGTTCGCCCAGTAAACCCAGTCGGACCTGTCGGACCTGTGCCAATAGTGGTTGAGAATGTAATTGACTGAGGGCTACTTGTTGGGTCTACAGAAATAACGATTCCATTACCTGATATGAAATTAATAGTGTCTAATCCTTCTGCTGTTAAAAAGGACCCTGGAGTGGTGTTTCCATTGACTTCCCAGTATTTGAATGTGCTGTTCATGCCAACTAATACAGAGGAACTATTTAATGGGTCAATACTGAATCCTGCATCTGCATTAAATATTAAATTACTAATGTTTGCATAATTAATTCCACCTGTAAATCCAGTGGTTCCTGTTATACCGATGGTAAGTGCTGCAGTAGGACCTGTTGGACCCGTAGGACCTCTGGGACCGGTAGGACCCGTTGGACCATATGATACAAAAGATGTATGAATATGTGAGTATGTAGATGAGCTTTGGAAATAAATGTTAGCAGAACGCGTGTTTGTATTTCTATTTTTTGCTACTATAACTATTTCTAACAAATCATAATCGGCAATTGAAATTACAGAACCAATATACATTGAAAGTATGAATTGCAGCATAGTCGCTTCGTAAAGGTATTCAATGTCTGACCCATTGGGAACGAGATTTGTGTATGTTAATGTAGTTGCATTTCTTCCTAACAAATAAAATTGTAATCCTATGTGCGGAATATCACTATTTGAAGTTGCATGTGCATATATGTTTAAGTCCCATACTCCTGGTGGAATGAAGTCTGGATAATTCGAAATTGTGCTTTTATGAATGGCAAACTGAGCAACCAGTGTAGGATTAGGAGAGTCTAACACATTAAATTTAATATTCATTTGCGGCAATGCCAAATTGGGCTGCATAACCAATTTGCTCATGTGTGTATTGGGCGGATTTGGCACTGTTGGAGAACCATTGTATAATATACTGGAGCTTAAGTTGACTGGTGTTCCAATAATAGTTGCAATCTCGGTTGTAGTTAATTTATTTACTGCAGGGGTCGTGGTTTCATTAAAATCTAAGAATAATATTAATCCTCCACTATTAAATCCGTCTGCTCCCTTTGGTCCAATATCACCAGTAGGACCTGTAGAACCGGTGAACCCGGTTGAACCCGTAGGACCTGTAGGTCCGGTTGAACCAGTAGGTCCGGTTGTTCCTGTAAAACCTGTAGAACCAGTTTGACCAGTGAAACCAGTAAAGCCACTTGGACCAGTAAAGCCAGTTGGACCTGTAAAACCAGTAGGACCTATAAAACCAGTAGGACCAGTAAAGCCAGTAGGACCAGTAAAGCCAGTAGGACCAGTTTGACCCGTGGAACCAGTTTGTCCTGTGAAACCGGTAAATCCTGTAGGACCAGTTATACCAGTTTGACCAGTGAAACCAGTAAAGCCAGTAGGACCCGTAAAACCAGTAGGACCCGTAAAACCAGTTTGTCCAGTTTGACCAGTGAAACCAGTAAAACCAGTAGGACCAGTAGGACCGGTGGAACCAGTGGAACCAGTTAGACCAGTTTGACCAGTGAAACCAGTAAAACCAGTAGGACCCGCAAAACCAGTAGGACCTGTGGAACCAGTTAGACCAGTTTGTCCAGTGAAACCAGTAAAACCAGTAGGACCCGTAAAACCAGTAGGACCTGTGGAACCAGTTATACCAGTTTGTCCAGTGAAACCAGTAAAACCAGTAGGACCAGTAGGACCGGTGCAACCAGTGGAACCAGTTAGACCAGTTTGTCCAGTGAAACCAGTAAAACCAGTAGGACCCGTAAAACCAGTAGGACCTGTGGAACCAGTTATACCAGTTTGTCCAGTGAAACCAGTAAAACCAGTAGGACCTGTAGGACCAGTGGAACCGGTTTGTCCCGTGAAACCAGTAAATCCAGTAAATCCAGTCGGACCTGTGAAACCAGTTAATCCAGTAGGACCTGTAGTTCCGGTTTGACCCGTGAAACCAGTAAGACCAGTAGGACCTGTAGGACCGGTGGAACCAGTAGGACCGGTGGAACCGGTTTGTCCCGTGAAACCAGTAAATCCAGTAGGACCTGTAGGACCTGTAGTTCCGGTCTGTCCCGTGAAACCGGTAAATCCAGTAAATCCAGTCGGACCCGTGAAACCAGTAAGACCTGTAGGACCTGTAGTTCCGGTTTGACCCGTGAAACCAGTAAATCCAGTCGGACCCGTGAAACCAGTTAGACCTGTAGGACCGGTGGAACCGGTTTGTCCCGTGAAACCAGTAAATCCAGTCGGACCCGTGAAACCAGTTAGACCTGTAGGACCGGTGGAACCGGTTTGTCCCGTGAAACCAGTAAATCCAGTAAATCCAGTAGGACCTGTGAAACCAGTAGGACCAGTAAACCCAGTAAATCCTGTAGGACCGGTTGTTCCAGTATTACCTGTAGAACCAGTTAAGCCAGTGAAACCAGTGAAACCAGTTTGTCCCGTGAAACCAGTAAATCCAGTAGGACCTGTGGAACCAGTGGAACCAGTCGGACCCGTGAAACCAGTTAAACCAGTCGGACCCGTGAAACCAGTTAAACCAGTCTGACCCGTGAAACCAGTAAATCCAGTAGGACCCGTGAATCCAGTAGGACCTGTTGAACCAGTTAGACCAGTTTGTCCAGTGAAACCAGTAAATCCAGTAGGACCCGTGAATCCAGTAGGACCTGTTGAACCAGTTAGACCAGTTTGTCCAGTGAAACCAGTAAATCCAGTAGGACCCGTGAAACCAGTAGGACCTGTTGAACCAGTTAGACCAGTTTGTCCAGTGAAACCAGTAAATCCAGTAGGACCCGTGGAACCAGTAGGACCTGTTGAACCAGTTAGACCAGTTTGTCCAGTGAAACCAGTAAATCCAGTAGGACCCGTGGAACCAGTAGGACCTGTTGAACCAGTTAGACCAGTTTGTCCCGTGAAACCAGTAAATCCAGTAGGACCCGTGAAACCAGTTAGACCAGTAGGACCAGTAGAACCGGTTTGTCCCGTGAAACCAGTTAAACCAGTAAATCCAGTCGGACCTGTGAAACCAGTAAATCCAGTAGGACCAGTAAACCCAGTAAATCCAGTAGGACCGGTTGTTCCAGTATTACCTGTAGAACCAGTTAAGCCAGTGAAACCAGTGGAACCGGTTTGTCCCGTGAAACCAGTAAATCCTGTAGGACCCGTGAAACCAGTTAAACCAGTAAATCCAGTCGGACCCGTGAAACCAGTAAATCCAGTCGGACCTGTGAAACCAGTTTGTCCAGTTTGACCAGTGAAACCCGTGAAACCAGTCGGACCTGTGAACCCAGTGAAACCAGTAGGACCAGTAAACCCAGTAAATCCTGTAGGACCGGTTGTTCCAGTATTACCTGTAGGACCGGTTGTTCCAGTATTACCTGTAGGACCGGTTAAGCCAGTGAAACCAGTAAATCCAGTCGGACCCGTAAAACCAGTTAAACCAGTAGGACCTGTGAAACCAGTAAATCCTGTAGGACCAGTGAAACCAGTGGAACCAGTTAGACCAGTTTGTCCAGTGAAACCAGTAAAACCAGTAAAACCAGTAGGACCAGTTTGACCCGTGGAACCGGTGGAACCAGTTAGACCAGTTTGTCCCGTGAAACCAGTAAATCCAGTAGGACCCGTAAAACCAGTAGGACCGGTGGAACCAGTTATACCAGTTTGACCTGTGAAACCAGTAAATCCAGTAGGACCCGTAAAACCAGTAGGACCTGTTGAACCAGTTAGACCAGTGAAACCAGTGGAACCGGTTTGTCCCGTGAAACCAGTAAATCCAGTCGGACCTGTGAAACCAGTTAAACCAGTAGGACCCGTGAAACCAGTAAATCCAGTCGGACCTGTGAAACCAGTTAAACCAGTAGGACCAGTGAAACCAGTAAATCCAGTAGGTCCCATGAAACCAGTAGGACCGGTGGAACCAGTTAGACCAGTAAAACCAGTAGGACCCGTAAAACCAGTAGGACCCGTAAAACCAGTTAGACCAGTAGGACCAGTTTGTCCCGTGAAACCAGTAAATCCTGTAGGACCCGTGAAACCAGTAAATCCTGTAGGACCAGTAGGACCAGTAGAACCGGTTTGTCCCGTGAAACCAGTAAAACCAGTAGGACCAGTAAAACCTGTAGAACCGGTCGGTCCTGTGAAACCAGTAAATCCAGTAGGACCCGTAAAACCAGTAGGACCGGTGGAACCAGTTAGACCAGTTTGTCCAGTGAACCCAGTAAAACCAGTAGGACCCGTGAAACCAGTTAGACCAGTAGGACCCGTGGAACCGGTTTGTCCAGTGAAACCAGTAAATCCAGTAAATCCAGTCGGACCAGTGAAACCAGTTAAACCAGTAGGACCAGTAAACCCAGTAAATCCTGTAGGACCGGTTGTTCCAGTATTACCTGTAGAACCAGTTAAGCCAGTGAAACCAGTGGAACCGGTTTGTCCCGTGAAACCAGTAAATCCTGTAGGACCCGTGAAACCAGTAGAACCGGTTTGTCCAGTGAACCCAGTAAATCCAGTAGGTCCCGTAAAACCGGTAAATCCAGTAGGACCAGTGGAACCAGTTTGTCCCGTGAAACCAGTAAAACCTGTAGGTCCAGTGAAACCAGTTAGACCAGTAGGACCAGTGGTTCCGGTGAAACCAGTGAAACCGGTCTGTCCAGTGAAACCAGTAAATCCTGTAGGTCCAGTATTACCTGTAGAACCAGTTTGTCCAGTGAAACCAGTAAATCCAGTAAATCCAGTCGGACCAGTGAAACCAGTAAAACCAGTAGGACCAGTAAACCCAGTAAATCCTGTAGGACCGGTTGTTCCAGTATTACCTGTAGAACCAGTTAAGCCGGTGAAACCAGTGGAACCGGTTTGTCCCGTGAAACCAGTAAATCCTGTAGGACCCGTGAAACCAGTAGAACCGGTTTGTCCAGTGAACCCAGTAAATCCAGTAGGACCCGTAAAACCAGTTACACCAGTAGGACCAGTGGAACCAGTTTGTCCCGTGAAACCAGTAAAACCTGTAGGTCCAGTGAAACCAGTTAGACCAGTAGGACCAGTGGTTCCGGTGAAACCAGTGAAACCGGTCTGTCCAGTGAAACCAGTAAATCCTGTAGGTCCAGTATTACCTGTAGAACCAGTTTGTCCAGTGAACCCAGTAAAACCGGTAGGACCTGTAAATCCCGTAGGTCCAGTAGGTCCTGTTTGTCCAGTGAACCCAGTAAATCCAGTCGGACCTGTGAAACCAGTTAGACCAGTAGAACCGGTTTGTCCCGTGAAACCAGTAAATCCAGTAGGACCTGTGAAACCAGTTAGACCAGTAGGACCTGTGAAACCAGTTAGACCAGTAGGACCAGTAGGACCAGTAGGACCAGTAAAGCCTGTAGGACCAGTATTACCTGTAGAACCAGTTTGTCCAGTAAATCCAGTAGAACCAGTAGGTCCTGTATTACCTGTAGAACCAGTTTGTCCAGTAAATCCAGTAGAACCAGTAGGACCTGTGAAACCAGTAAATCCAGTAGGACCTGTGAAACCAGTAGGACCTGTAAAACCAGTGAAACCAGTAGCACCTGTAAAACCAGTGAAACCAGTAGGACCAGTATTACCTGTAGAACCAGTAGAACCAGTAGAACCAGTTTGTCCAGTGAAACCAGTAGGACCTGTGAAACCAGTTAGACCAGTAGGACCAGTAGAACCAGTTTGCCCAGTGAAACCAGTAGAACCAGTAGGACCTGTAAATCCAGTAAAACCGGTAGGACCTGTGAAACCTGTTAGACCAGTAGGACCCGTGGAACCAGTTATACCAGTTTGTCCAGTAAAACCAGTAGGACCCGTGGAACCAGTATTACCAGTAGGACCTGTGAAACCAGTTAGACCAGTAGGACCAGTAGAACCAGTTTGCCCAGTGAAACCAGTAAAACCAGTAGGACCTGTAAATCCAGTAAAACCGGTAGGACCAGTAGAACCAGTTTGCCCAGTGAAACCAGTAAAACCGGTAGGACCTGTAAATCCAGTAGGACCAGTATTACCTGTAGAACCAGTAAAACCAGTGAAACCGGTAGGACCTGTGAAACCTGTTAGACCAGTAGGACCCGTGGAACCAGTTATACCAGTGAAACCAGTAAAACCAGTAGGACCTGTAAATCCAGTAGGACCAGTATTACCAGTTTGTCCAGTAAAACCAGTGAAACCGGTAGGACCTGTGAAACCTGTTAGACCAGTAGGACCCGTGGAACCAGTTATACCAGTTTGTCCAGTAAAACCAGTAGGACCCGTGGAACCAGTATTACCAGTAGGACCAGTATTACCAGTTTGTCCAGTAAAACCAGTAAAGCCAGTAGGACCCGTGGAACCAGTATTACCAGTAGGACCAGTATTACCAGTTTGTCCAGTAAAACCAGTAAAGCCAGTAGGACCTGTGAAACCAGTATTACCTGTAGGACCAGTATTACCTGTAGAAC
>Ga0209135_1000217_pt1 | contig 20807 bp, 17 predicted proteins | sample LauGreSBDMM110SD_4_FD_187570 | JGI IMG/M metagenome (GOLD analysis project Ga0209135, IMG submission 187570) | Freshwater lake microbial communities from Lake Michigan, USA - Su13.BD.MM110.SD (SPAdes) (version 3) | ecosystem: Environmental > Aquatic > Freshwater > Lake | place: Lake Michigan... | reverse complement strand
CTTGTCCCTTGCCTCCCCGTATAATAGTCTGTTGTTGTACCACGGGGCCACTGCCAATCGGTGGTCTGCCGTCGTGGGCATCGCCGAGGCCTTTCGTAACAACAGCGGCGGCGACTCGAATGACGCAAATAAAATCGTCATCGTCACTGCGGACCCCGAGTCTTTCCGACGCACGCTGTTTGAACCGACACGCATGTTGGAACTCATCGGCGACCGGGTCATGGCCAAGTCCGGCATCGCGACCGAAGGATTCTTGCGCGAGGTCAACCCGATGAACGACGCCCTCCCCATGGACCAGGTCATCCAACACATCCAACATGTGATTCAAACCAACTACACCATTGTGTCGAGCCTGACGGCTTCGGCGGAGGAGACCGACGGTTCTCTCCTCCTTGTCATCGACAATGTGCATCCCGTACCGTCGTCGGCCATTCCGTCCGGGAAAAACAAGAAACTCGTCTTGTTGTACAGCTTTCCCATGTTGAAGAAACCGCAGGAAATCATCGACGTGGTAAACGTGATGAATGCCAACGACCATCGCGGTCTCATCGACGTCGCCGAAGTCTTTGACCCTGCCACGGGGAAATTCGTCGAGGCCCGCACGGAAAATGGCCACTACGTGCAAGAAGGGGGATACGATTTGTTGCACCGCAAACTCAACGGCTATGTTTCCTACGTGCGCACGGAGAACCCGTATACCCACGCTCTGCGCATTTACCCCGACGTCTTTGCCCCGGAACGCGTCTTTCGCGAAAGCACCAGTCTCGTCCAGGCGGTCACCAACATCTTTCAAAGTTTCACCCAAAAAGTGGAAAAGCCCATGGACTATCCCACACTGCAAATCAACGGCAAACCCTTTACGGACAAGGAGCCGCGAATGCGGCATCTTCCCGTCTACTTGACGGCCGTCGGCGAGGCACAAGACGCCGCCTATCACACGTTGAAACAGCGAACGGGATCGGGAGCGTCTCTGTTGCCCTTGTTGGACGCCTTGACCATGACCTATCCCACACGTCCGTCGATGGAACCCTCCTCGATGGGTAACGAAGAAGGACAAGAAAAAGACTCGAATTCATTCCAGACCTTTTTGATGGAGAGTTCCAACAAAACGACGCGGTACGAGTATCGTTACCCCGAGTATCGCATCTTTCGTCCGGACCAGCTGCCCAAGTACAGCGGCAAGTTGGCCGAAATTTGCAAACTCGTCCAGGAGATTTCGTCGTCCAAGGTGCTCATCGTGTCGTCGTTTTTGGATACGGGATTGGTTCCGTTGGCCATGGCGTTGGAGGAGTATGGCCTCGCCTTGCCCTCCTCACGCGAGTCCGTGCTGCCCTTGATTAGTTCCAACAGTCCAACAACACAGAGAACCTATTCCATGATTACAACAACAACAGAAACAGACTCCGCCCTCATCATGACGAAAACGGCTACAGCAGATATCATCCTATTTCACGACGATGCTGCACAGACTCCATCATCTCTGTTGGTTGGTCTGAAATTTCCAACAATTCGTCAAATACACTTTGTGGACCCGCCACAATACTTGAATCGCATCGAAGAATGGATGGCGACGGTGAGTTACCCGGGCAGTCACTGCGGTCTGCCGTTTGCCCAACGCAATGTGGAAATCTACATGCATGCCTCGGCGTCCTTGTCTTCCGCAGACGAAGAACTCGCCGATGTGTATGCCTACCGCATCTTGTCCAACACGGCCACGTCCATTGGCAAGGTGACGCGATTGTTGAAAGAAGTGGCGGTAGATTGCCTGTTTGCACCACGCGATTATTCGATGGATTCCTTGGCCACGGTCGATGCAAACAAAGACCTGGACCTGGAACTTTCCAACAAGAAAAAAATTGCGTTTCAAGCCGGCGACCACCCCTACAATGCGCTCTGTGACTATATGCAATCCAGCACGCTTGCGGCCTGGGCGTCCGCACCCCGGAGAGCCACGCACAAACTGTCTACTTCGTCGTCCTCCGCGGAACCCATCACTGCCCTGAGTGCGCGCATTCGTCAACTGTTTCAAGAAAAAGTCGTGTATCCACGCACCGAATTGTTGGTCGCCATCCAACAACCCCGTTTGTTTCCCATCGAGACGATTTTGACCGAACTTTCGCGGCTCCGAACCACCAAAAGTCCAGTCTTGTTTGACAAGTATGGCCGTCGGGGATATCTCTCGCAACATTCCTCCAATGGAACAATACAGTATGCCTTTCAGCCCGTGGAGATTTCCGATACCACCATTCGCGTGTCTGAACGGCGTGTTCCTGTGGAAAACAAGCCCATGGTCGTCCAAGAATCGCACGGTCATAAGAAATCGCGCGGTCTTCAGCGAGAGCCCGTTTTGCAAGAATCGCAGCCCACCCTTAGAACCGGCGGAAAGTTGAAAACATCGACCTATGGTAAATTGGTGGAACAAATTCAGCTTTGCGTCGACATTGCGACGGGGGACAGCGACGTGCAACGTTCGTCGTGGTGTAGCACGGTGCGGGCATGGTTCAATGAACTTCAATTGGTGCATCACATTTCGGCCAATGAAGTGCGCAACATTGTCGTCGAGCATGTGTTGGACGAAATGCCTGTGGAAAACCAACAATTGATATTGACCCACATGTACGACAAAGTTTACCACGCGGAGGACGTCAAACATCCGACCAAACGTCGGATACGCGCAGTGTTGAACCGCCGGTTTCACAACGACGACGGATTGTTGTTGGGAAATCACGTCTGGAAATCGCACAAAGAAAATGGAATGTCTCCGAGGAAAAGTTGGAAGAATCCCATCCTCGATTCCGTCGCCAGGTGGAAACAAGCGTCTTCGAAACAGGATTTGATTTCCATCTTGGAAACGTCCGTCCTGGGACAGGACGACGACGACGCCCAGCACTTTCGGAAACGCAAGATCACATCGAAACAAGTGAGAGTGTTGGCCGAAGTACTGTTGCGTGCACACGCCACAAGCTAGTTTGAAGTCATTGTGTATTGTTGACAGAACATACAATGACCGGACGATGGATCGCCAGTTTTAAAACGTAAAGGGAGGTTCGTCGTCCCAACCTTCTTGGTGTTGCTTTTCAGACCATGCCCCCCACTTTCGACTGGGAATGATGGCCGTTATCATCTTGTACATGCCGCGCTTCATTTCATCCCCGCCGCATTTCATCACGGCGGTCCATCCTTGCATGCTCAACGAATACCCTTCCGAAGGTGTCTTGGAACGGTCGCCGTTGGGAGCAAAATCCTTTGACGTACACTTGTAACACCGCTCATAGGTCGAATCGGACCAGCGGGTAATGTATTTTCCCGTAATGGCAAAGATGAGTGAATCCAGAGGAACGACGGTGAGATTCCAGCCCAGTGAAAGAATAGGTTGTAAATCGACGCCCGTAATGGTCCAGATGATGGAAAGAACGGCCGAACCCACGAAAAAAATGAGACCAAAGATGATGTCGACAATGTAGAAACGCAGACAGTCACCCGTCGCAATACTCTCCATTTTTTCCATGGCACACAACATTAAAATGAACAAGGCTTGGACGCTATTTTCCAAGCCGGCGACGAACCATTTGCCACCACAAATAAAGTGATTGAAAACTCCAATGGCAATGTTTGACATCAGACCCACCACCAATGCATAGGTGGTAATCATCATCGTCATGATGGTATAGGTTCCAATTTGTGCAATCAGTGTTTGAAATTCGTGAAAAATTGAAAATATCCACTCTGGGGGGCCCCAGAAGCCCTCTATGCCGTCGTCGTCCAACTCGTCCTCAAGTTCTCTACTACTATCCAATGTTTTGACCGGTGAATGCAATTGTTGATACGCTTCAATACGGTGCATCAGCCACGTCACCCCCAACGTGATTAGAATCAATCCGACCACGATGACGATGGTCTTGTTTCCCACATGTTCCATTAGAATCGACTACCGACGTATATAATCTACTGTAGCATGTGAAAGAAAAATAATGAATATCTATCCGTCCGCTGTGCTACTGAAACGATTCACGGCGCATCTTGGTAATGTTGGCTTCCACTTCTTTCAGAATCGGTTGCATGGAATTGATGCCCGACATGAGTTTCAGCTGCAGGTCCAACAGATTCTTGATTTCCTTCTTGGCCTTGGATTCAGTCATGAGTTTATTTTTCATGTCAATCCCTGCAGATTCTTCCGGTTTCTTCTTCATCTCCGTCCCCGACGCAGTCAATGTCTTCTTTTTCCCCTCTTTTTGGGAATCCTCTTCTAATTCCTCCGGAGTCAACGTATTCATGGGCTCTTTCCTGCTTTCGCTACTGTCGTCGGTTTGGGTGTCCATGCCTTCCAACAACGAATCCGACGAAGAAACACGAGGTTGCACCCCCTGACGAATGATTTGGGTAACGGCCAATGCTAAAAAGAGAATCACAATCATATTCTTGCTAAAAAACGATGTCAGAAATCCAACAATCAAGAAAATGACTGCAAACAGAAAGTCGCCGCTCATTCCATACCCCAACAGTGTCACCACACTGAAAAAGAACAACACGTATAGAATCAGTCGGCTTTGAAGCAACGGGCGAAAGTTGGTATTTCGATTCCACCACTTGACGAAGGACAACATTGGACTATACAGAGAAAAAAGAGACAGGGGTCACATTATCATATTCTCATGAGGCCTCCGACTCCAACTCCGATTCCAACTCCGCTTCCTCGTCTTCGTAGGGAATGCGTTCGCCGCCGTAAATGTCCAAGATTTCCTTTACCACATCTTCGCGTTGAATGTCGGACCGGTCGAATTCGAAGCTGCCGATACTGGACGACCGTTTCCCCCGAAATTTTTCCAAAAAGTCGTGCAACCCATTGGTGCTTTCCGGCGTCGACACGTCGCGTTGTTCCAAATCCCCCGTGACGACAATGCGACTGTTTTCGCCAATGCGCGTCAGCAACATTTTCGTTTGGGCAATGGTGGAGTTCTGCATTTCGTCGGCCACGATCCAGCAGTTTTTAAACGTGCGTCCGCGCATATATCCCAACGGCGCGATTTCAATGACCTTTTCTTCCAACAATGCCGTCACTTCTTTCACCGACATGTGTTGGTACAAAATGTCGTAAATGGGTCGAACCCAGGGCGCCATCTTGTCTTCCAGCGTGCCCGGCAAATACCCCAAGTCTTCGTCCACGGACACGGACGGACGGGTAAAGACCAGTTTTTCGTAGACGCCTTGCAAAAAGAAGCGGATGCCGTACTCGGTGGCGAACATGGTTTTGCCCGTGCCCGCCGGGCCCGTCGCCAGGATGATTTTTTTGGACCGGGTTTTCAGCATGGACGCATAAATCTCCTGGGACCGCGTCTTGGGTTTGGTGAAGCGTTGTTCAAACAGGTCGCGTTCTCTGTGCGACAAGTGCTGCCAATTCTCGTACAGGCGAATTTGGTCGTAGACACTCGGAATGTAGCCGGAACTCTCGTCTCCCGAAGACTCCAGAATGCCGCCGCCGCCGCCGCCGCCGCCGCCGCGTTCGTGTTGGACAGTTTTGGTTTTTCGTTTCATCACGCATTGTCCGCCACGCTGCCGTTTCGGTTTTCCGTGTTCTTCGAGTAACATTGGAATAGCTAAACTCGACATCGCTTTCAAGGTGGCGGCATTGGAATCCATTTTTACACTATGCATTTATTTTCTCAGCCTTAGGTCAATGAGCGCCAATTCCATTGGTGCATCCACATCATTTGGTGACGGAGATTTGGCCACCCAGTTGTCGCCAAGTAATCTCAATCAGACGGTGCAGAACATGAATGAAAACAAAAAAAAATTGGTGGCCATGAGCACCAATACCATACAAACGTTGCAAATTGAGACCAAAAAGCGGTATTATCAGGAAACGTTTAATGGCGACCCCACTGCAAATCCGCCGCAAACACGCATGACGATATTTGGCGTATTCAAGAGTTACGTGTCCTACAAGACGCCCGATGACCAACGACAAACCCCCAAGGGTACAGTCATGGATATTAGTCGTGTAGTCCAAGGACTGCGTCCGACCTTTGAATCCTTGCCCGATGCCAAGTTTTCTCCCGACCAAATGAGTAAGAGTACATTGTTTGTCAATAAGATTCTTAAAACGCCCACGTTGGCTAGCATCCAAGACTTTATTCAAAAAGTGAATGAATCCGTGGATGCCATCGCAAATAGTGGCAATTCATCATTGCTACAGGAGTTTGAAACGATAAAACAATCGTTGGAAGTCTATCGACAACCCATGATCGATGCCATGTTTGCCTTTGATGACCCGGATCTGGCGGCTAGCCAACAAACTTCGAGTCCGAGTCCTGCTCCTCGACAAAGCCCGAGTCCTGCTCCTGGACAAAGCCCGAGTCCTGCTCCTGGACAAAGCCCGAGTCCTGCTCCCGGACAAAGCCCGAGTCCTGCTCCCGGACAAAGCCCGAGTCCTGCTCCCGGACAAAGCCCGAGTCCTGCCCCCCAACAAAGTTTGGCCCCCACGGAAGAAGGATTTTCGCTCATGGTGTCCCCCTTGACCACCTGGATTTCGTCAGATGTTGGATGGATTCTCCTGTCTATCCTTGGTGTCTTGGTGGCGAGCCTTGTCGTCTGGACCTGGACGACGGGAAAAAGTATGCTGTCCATGTGTCGACGTTGCAGCACCCGTCGTGTCAAGTCACGCATCCCATCCCGTCGTTCTCGACGTTGACCGTGAGAGCCAAAAAAATGTCGACCTTTTATTATTTAGGACGTCGACCACGGAGACCGTACACATCCCCCCCCACCCCAGCCCCATGTCGGTGACACGACTACCCGAGCCATTGTTGGTGTCCACGGATGACCGCTTCGTCTTGTTCCCGATAGCCCCCACATACCGTGATATTTGGGACATGTACAAGAAGCAAGTGGACTGTTTTTGGCGTGCAGAAGAGTTGGATTTGTCCAAAGATTTGGTCGACTGGTCAGAAAAATTGAATGACGACGAGCGGCATTTTATTTCAATGGTGTTGGCGTTTTTCGCGGCCTCGGATGGCATCGTGTTGGAAAATCTGGCGCTGCGTTTCATGGGGGATGTGCAGATTGCCGAGGCCCGGGCGTTTTACGGGTTCCAGATTGCCATGGAAAATATTCATTCGGAGACGTATAGTCTGTTGATTGACACGTACATCAAAGATGCGGCCAGCAAGGACCGCATGTTCCACGCCATTGCGAATTTCCCCTGCATTGCGAAAAAGGCCAACTGGGCCAAGAAGTGGATTGGCGACAATCGCAGTTCCTTTGCAGCACGATTGGTGGCGTTTGCGGCCATCGAGGGCATCTTTTTTTCGTCCTCCTTTGCGTCCATTTACTGGATTAAAAAGCGGGGAATTTTGCCGGGACTGACATTTTCCAACGAATTGATTTCACGCGACGAAGCCCTGCATTGTGAGTTTGCCATCCTATTGTACTCCAAGTTGACGCGGAAGCTGCGCAAAGAACGCATCCACGAAATCATTCAAGAAGCGACGGAGATTGAAAAGGAGTTTATCACCGAAGCCATACCGTGTCGCTTGATTGGCATGAATGCCACGCTAATGAAACAATACATTGAGTTTGTGGCCGACCGCTTGTGTGTTCAATTGGGGTACGACAAGATTTTCAAATCGCAAAATCCGTTTGATTTTATGGAATTGATTAGTGTCGAAAGCAAGGTCAATTTTTTCGAACGCACCAACTCGGAATATGCCTTGGCCAACAAGACGGTGGATGAAACGGTGTTCAACTTGACGGCGGACTTTTGACAGCCCCCGCTCGCGGCTGGGGTGCGCAAGAGACGACGTCTCCAGTGCCAACTTTAGAACAATCACTTGTGTGGGTACCTGTGACTGTTTTTTTTTGCGTGGATAAAGAAATGTCGAATCAATTACTGACTACGTTGCAAGCAGGAATTTCGGTGCAACGAGTCATGCCAGGTAGTGGCGGTGGAATCGGCACGTATGGTACCGTTGTCAAGGACGTGACATTCCAAACAAAGGATTTGACAGATCTGGGGTATGTAAATCAAACGCTTTCCAAAACCACATTTGTAAAATGTACATTAAATCGCACGAATTTTACAAAGTCAACGCTAGTCTTTTCGGAATTTGAGAATTGCAGTGGATCAAACACAACATTTTTCCAAGTCACCATGTCGAATGCAGTTTTCGACGGTTGCACATTGTCATCTTCCACGTGGGACGGTTCGTGGTTACAGCGCATCGAATTTAAAAACAAGACGGATTTTAGCGGTAGCACGTTTTCGCAAACCAATTTGAGTTCGGTCACGTTTTACGTCGACACGATTCTTTCACGATGCGACTTCAATCAAAGCACGTTACGCAACACGATATTTGCAGCAAACATTTTCGCCACAGACCTGGAGTTTCGAAGGTCGACCTTGGACATTTGCACCTTTCAGAATGCACGATTGACGACTGTATCTTTTTCGGACGCGCACCTGACAGACGTGAATTTTCAAAGCGTCCGCCTAGAAAATGCCGAATTTGACAATGCAAAGGTTTCACTTTCTTCTTTTCGTAATGCAACGTTAAATACAGTATCTTTCCTTCATGCGAAACTGAGTCACGTGGATGCCGATGAAACCACAACGTTTACAAAAGTCTCCTTTGTGGATACCGAAATGAGTTATGTAAAGTTCCAAGGGGTAAATCTGAACGGAATTGACATGGCTGGGGCCAAACTTTGGGACGTGGACTTGTCCGGGTCGAAGCTGATTGCCACGTCCCTGGTCGCAGCCACATTGACAGACGTAAATCTCTACAACGCAATCTTGTCCGGCACATCGTCAACACCAGCCGACGAGTCGACCGTGGCGGCAACATTGAGCGAGTCCAAACTCAACCGTCTGACCGTCGGCGGTCCCAAGGCTTATCTCCGGTTCACCGTCTTTTCACACGCGACGATGGCACTCAGTACATTTCGTGGGACAGACTCCCAAAACATGTTGAATATGAGCGAGGCCGATTTTACGAGTGCCGTGGTGGAAGACACGACGTTTGAATTGTGCAACTTGTCAAATTCCAAGTTTGCACAGAGCAAGTTGATGCGTGTTCATTTTGTGGATTGTGCCATGTCCAACATGGACGTGAATGGCGTGCAGCTACAGAATTGCACGGCGGACGCGGAGTCTGTATTGCCCAGGACGTGGTTACGTGACGCCAACGGGTGGATATACGTTTACGACGACGGACCGCTGCCCCCGGAAGAAGCCAACCGCGAAATCCAGGACATTGCCGTGTATACGCCACTCGACAGCACTCCAAGCTATTATCGCCTGGTTAGCACTCTCAATCAAGAGGTACCGAACGAGGTGAATTCCTACTATGTGACCTGGTTGGACGACGGAACGTCATCGATCGGGAGTGATGTACGCAGAATCAATACCAAAGTGCAACCCGACACTTTCGGCGTCGGAAGTGCAGTGTTTGTGAAGTCGGGTGAGGGCAAGTACGTACGTGCAAAAATTACGGCTAACAATGAAAATGGCTCATACGACGTGAAAGAAAACCTTGGATTGGCAAAGACTACATTGACAAACAGGACGAATCTGCCGCTTAAAGACATCTTTTTGGAATATTTCGACTTGGGACTGCAACCAGGGACTCTTCAAAATGTCCAACTGTTGCTCGTGGGTAAAATAAATAATCAACCATATTACCGCAGTATTAAACAAAAGAATGCCGAGGGGCTTACCGAAGATGACGAAATGGTCACCTGGTTTGATGGAAAGACTACGACCCTGCCGAGAATAAACATACTATCGTTGAATCTGGTGCAATCCGCGTATCCATTCACGCGCAATGGTCAAGTGTTTGTGTTAATTCAGACGGATGTTTCGGCACGAAATGACAATCACTATGTGCAGGCAACGATTCAAAGCGACAATGGCGATGGAACATCGACTGTGGCGTTTCTTAATCCAAACACAAACAATTACCCGGAGACACAGAATAACGAAAACATTTACATCCAACTACCGGTGGACATAGCTGAACATTCTGTGACTTGAATGGGGTAGTATTACGGAGTCATATGTTTCGCAGCAATGGTCTGGGAAATGACCTCTTTGAGATTGTGATTGGACACCACGTGGTCACTTGAAAGGGGGTCATGGGTGACGGGGGAGGTGCGAAGACCTTGGTCGAGCCAATTGAACATGGCGGAACGCTCATAGCTGATGCCATCGGCTGCGACGACGGGGTCTTCCAATAAATGATGGGTCAACGGGCACACAAATCCAAACACTGAGTGTGTGAGATTCATGAGTTGGCGGAGTTGGAGATAAATCTCGTGAAACGTGATGTGACAACGACGGGTGGCCGCACAGCACTCGTGGATGAGATGATGCATCCGCCAATGGATTTCCTTGTTGCACTTGACGTCGTCCTCTTTCTTCGGAAAATGAAACCGGCACCAATCCTTGCGTTCAAACACCGACTGAACCAAGAATCCAAAGGCGAGAACATCCACGTAAAAATGACTGTCATGTTCTCCTTCGGCCCATCCAGTGACCTTGGCGTTGCGGTGATTCTTGTGGGAAACACAAATGTTGGACAACACGAGGTTGCCGTGGACCACGCCCTTGGCGTGTGCAAATCGCATAGCACTCGCAATGTCGAGAAAGTAGCCCAGCAAGGTGTGGACAGAAATGCATCCGTCGCGTAGCGCCCCATCCAATTCCTCGTCGGCATCCGTGATGATGCCGAGGCCGGAAAATCCATCTTGGACATAGGCGTGAAAAAACGCAATGTTGGGATGGCAATTCAGCCATTCATTCCAACACAGCAATCTCTCCTTGTCCACGTGCGCATCCAATTTCCACGTGATACACACATCCAAATCTGTTTCCTTGCCCGTCGTCGTGTCATAAAAAAAGTCCTTCCATTGGCACAGTTCTCTGTCGTCACACATGGTTTCGCTTTCGCGAGACAATTCGTCCATGCTCAACCGCAAGGCCATGGCGCGAGGGTGTGTTTGAGGGTGTGCTCCAGGGAGAGGATTACCCGGTGCAGATGTTGTGCGAATGAAAGATGTGACTTTCTTTCCAGGGCTCCTGGAACCAGTCGTGTGGTTCATCATTCCAACAAGACCAAAATATGATTCTTTGTGACATTCATTGCAAGTTCTTTTTACAGTGAGTGTATTTTGATTAAGAGTGCTTGGGAAAGCACGAAGGGCTCGCCCGGCGACTGGTCGTTCTGTCCGAGGGACTTTCTTTCCAGGGCTCCAGGAACCAGTCGTTCCAACATTCCAACAAGACGATATTGTTTTTGTAGAGAGTCTTTGGACCATTTTTTAACAAAGATTGCTTGGGAAAGTACGAAGGGCTCTGTTGTTGGATTGTTGGAATGACTCACATCAGACCAGCCGTTTCACTCGCCCGGCGACTGGTCGTTCTGTCCGAGGGACTTTTTTTCCAAGGCTCCAGGAGCATGTCGTTCCAACATTCCAACAAGAAGACATTGCTTGTGACATTGTTTTCGTAGAGAGTCTTTGGAACCATATTTTTATAAAGAGTTGCACAAAGGCTCGCTTCGCTCGCCTCCCGTCTTTCTCCCGAAAAATGCCTCCGGGATGAGGTTTGAACGCCCAAAATCGAGTGACTTTTTCTCGGGGATATTTTACAACACATAAATCAGTCACATAAAAGACATTTTGGATGAGGGTTTTACATTGAAAATCCCATTGTTGGATATTTCGGGGGGGGTACCCCCCCCAAAAAAAAACGTTGCCCTAGATTTGATGAAAAAAATTCGAGTTTGGACATTTTTGGTTTTTAAAAATGTACGAAATGGAAATCTTTGCCAAGACTTTTGGAAACACGTTTTTTTTGGGGGTCATAAAACCTGCTTTTTCGCACTTGTTACGAAGCTTCGTAACAAACCCGACGATTTTCGTTCTAAAAGTACCTTACTGAAAAAAAAGTGGGGGAAACTGGAGCCCAAAACCCGGTTTGGACATTTTTGTTGGACATTTTTGTCCGAGCAAGTCAGTCACAACTTTACACATCACCTCAGACGGCCGTGTTACGAGAAATGGTAACAATTTCATCCACGATTACACAAAGTATCATGAAGTATCCGCATGTCTGCTCTTTGGATACTTTGTCGGAAAATGTGCAGCTCTTTAGGTAAAAATAGGCGAAAATGAGGGCTCATTCGATACATGCGAGCAAAAGTCACGCGGCTCTTTCCTACTTTTGTTACTCTACACGAACTCACACGTCTGTGTCGAGTGCTTTCCCAAGAATCGCGCGCCCGTTTTGCACAAAAACGATATAAACAAAATTTTGTCTCCTGTTCAAGTAAAATGTGGACCTGCGCGTGTGGTTTTGAATGCGACCGAAAATTCAATATGGAACGTCACATGGTAACGAAAGGTCACCATTTAAAATCTGACGGGAACGGTGAGAATGACGGAAAAAGTGAGAAGGAACCCAAGGTATTTGAATGTACGACGTGTAACTATGTGACGTCAATCAAGAGTAACTTTAACAAGCATGAAAGGTCATCACGACACGGAATGCGGAAACGAATCGAAGAGTCGACGAAAGCGCCCACCGAAGCGTCGTCTTCTGTAACGGAAGGAGACGATGCGACAACCTCCAGACCAGTATACTTGAATGATGTGATGGACATGTTTATGAAATTCTCTAGTGAGGAGCGTGCCGAACGCATTAAAAACACGGAAATGTTCAAGTCTTTGGTGGAGCGGATTTTGACTTCTCAGCAGCAACAACCCCCACAAACAGTAGTCATTCAACAACCAGCGATGCAGAATGTAGTGTTGGAAACCAACAACAGTATGTCGAATAGTAACAACACGACCACCAACAAAAGCAAGCATTTCAACTTGAATTTCTATTTGAACGAGGAATGCAAGAATGCGATGAACATGTCGGATTTTATCAATAGCGTGGTCATCAGTATGGAGGATTTGGAGCATCTGGGTACGGTAGGCTATGAGCAGGGGATGCAACGCATCCTCACCAAAGCACTAAAAGAAAAGGAAAAAACAGAACTTCCAATGCATTGTTCAGACGTGAAACGTGAGGTGATTTATGTGCGCAAAAATGATGCATGGACGAAAGATGAAACGAAAGAAGAAACGGAAATGCTCATTCGTCACATTTACCGCAAGAATCTCAGAAAAATGAAGGAATGGGGAGACGAACATCCAGAATATCAAGTATCGGACAGTCCGGAGTACGAGTATTGGTATAGTATTACGCGCAATATGTGTAATACCAATCCGAATGCGATGAAGAAATTGGTGAGTCATTTGGCGCAGTTGACGGCCATTGAAAAATCGACCGAGCTACATCCTCGGTGAGCACACCCTCAAACACACCCGTGTTTGATGATGATGATGTTGGAGAAGTTCAAGAAGGAGATTGGTATTGCCTTTGAGGCAATCAATTGGCACAGGATTTGGTTTCATGAACATGGACAACGTCAACCGTGCGAGGTGACCATGAAGATTGTCAAGAGGTGTTTAAAGAATGTGTGGTTTGAAGCGCCGACTGCTCCAGCAACAACAATGACAAGCGCCTGGACAACATCGTGGTTCGGCAGGTTCGAGTCGTTTTTGCATTATGTGGCGACACTGGGATACTACGAAGCCTGTTACTTGGCCGTGGACCATGGAGCAGACCCGTTGGAAGTGGTCGACCCGGAGACCAAGCAGACCGTGTTGGACATTTTCGGTCGGGGTTCTTGGCTGGCGGAGGTCACTCCGTTGCCCGAAGCAGAATGCAAAACACATTGCGACGAAATGCGCCGTCGTCGGGCCGTGTATTTGGAGACGATGGAGACGAAGCGTCGCAACGACACTTGGAAACGTCGTCGCGATGCGATGATGATGCTGGCGGGGTGCGGACACCTTCCTCGGTCCAACCACAAACGAAAACGTGACGACGGCAACATGGCCGCCGATACGTTTGGATCTTTGCCGCCCATTTCACGCAGGACGCGCCAAGAAAACGTCGACTACTTGAACGACGCCGTGTTTGGCAACCCCCTCATACATGAACGAATTGTGACGAGTTTGTAAAAAGAATTAACGACGACGGCGACGACGTGTAGACGATTTTTGTCTCAATTTACGCTTGTAAGAACGCGTTTTCTTTCCCCTGTTCAGTTTTCGTTTTGAACTTTTGCGGCGACCACCTAGATAATAATCATCTTTTTTCCATTTGTTATACTCTCCAGAGGTGATATGAAGTTTGTCCAATACATTTTGTTCGGGATGTGGTCGTTGTTCGGGATGTGGTCGTTGTTCGGGTTGTGGTCGTTGTTCAATTTGTGGTTGTTCCCTAATAATCAGCGGTAACCCTTTTTCTAACCTTTTCGCATCTATGTATCTGTCATAATATTCAGTATACGGGTAATCGTCACTTTTTATGCCAGGGTATTGCTTATCAAAGTCATCTTTCATTTCTTGGAAACTATTGAAACCCAATGTGTTTGCTTCTCTATTTGCTTCATCGATTGTACTATACTCAAACCGCTTCATAAGTATTGATGATGATGAGTCTGAAGGGACAGGAGAAGCAGCAGTCGAATTCCATGAATGCTCAGTAGTCGGTAAGTATGGATTATGTTTGTATCCTCCTGTACGTTTCATAATAAGATGCAATGATATATTTGTTCAAAACAGGCTTCTGCGAAGCGATGTGCTGTAGTCCGTGCAATGTTTGTAAAAACGGGCAATTGATGTATGTGACGATACATACATGAATCATTCTTATAAAGTGTCAGGCTCTGTTGACAAGATTAGAGTCCTCCGGGGAATCCCACGAGGTTGGCACCGATGCCGAACCCGGCGCCGCCACGCGCGGAGCTGGCCATGGAGGGCACAAAGACGTCCAACACGCTAAAGGTGGCGGCGGCCGTCAACGCAATGATGACGACTTCCTCGACCTTCAAGCTCTGCTTGGGAATGGCGTACGCGGCAATGGCCACCATGAGGCCTTCGACAATGTACTTGATGGCGCGCTTGACGAGTTCAGCAAAATCAAAGACGTTGCCCATTTGCTAAAGAATCTTATACTCTAGTCCCGGAAAAAAAGCATGCTACAATCCGGCGAAAAAAAAGGACTTAGAGACGAGACCCTTGGATACAAGTATAGAAACCGCCTAAAATGTCGACGTTTGAGCGCAAAGAACTTTCCACGGGTCAGACGAACCCCAAGTACGTCGATGTGTTGGAGGAGGACGACCCGGTGGCGGGTCAGCGATTTGCCTGTTTGTCGTTTCTGAGTCCGGAAAAAATCCTAAAACAGCGTGAAATGTTCCTGTTCGACCAGTTTGTCCAGCAATGGGATTTCAACAAGTCCATGTCCAAGTTTATGGATTTTACGCACTTTTTGTCGTACAAGTACAATCTGAAGGTGGACAACGTCCTGGCGGATTTCAACGAGTTTTGCAACGAGGAGGAGACGAAGCTCAAGGCGGACTCGCAACTCGCGGATTTCCAAACGTTTTTGGACAAGAACGAGGAGCGTCTCACGCAGAAATTCCAGAAAGAGAATGCCTTTCAGACGTCGACGCGGGGGCTCAAGGTGCGCGGCGTGTATCCCACGCAGGAGGAGGCCGAGTTGCGTTGCAAAAAGTTGCGTGAAAAGGACCCGAGTCACGACATTTTCGTTGGACCGGTTGGCATGTGGATTCCCTGGGACCCGGATGCCTACAAGACGGGTCGTGTCGAGTTTATGGAGGAGGAGCTAAACCAGATGCACCAGGAGAAAATCAAGAACGAGGCCCGTGCCAAGGAGGAGTTTGACAAACGCGTCAAGGAGTCGAAACGCAAGGCCATTGAGGAGAATATCAAGTTGGCCCAGCAGTCGGGCAACAAGTTGACCCAGACGATTGACGAGCAGGGCAATTTGATTGGTGTGCGCGACACGGTGGATTTTGACAGTCGCGAAGTGCCGGACAAGGATGCTGCACAAGAGATGCTGCAACGGCTACAGCAGCAGCAGCAGCAAGACGAAACCAAGGAGATTCAAGTCGAGGAAGTAGATTAGCGAGTTATTTTGAATGTGGTTTGTGTGCAGGGTGACTCGGATGCTTCCCCTCGCTTCCACAAGGCGGAATCGTAGACGCTGCATGTCGTTTCATGGACATACGACATGTAGTTGCCCCATGAACTACAAATGTGCCGCCTGATAGCGGCTCGTTTTGGAGAAACGTGGGGTGGAAACTGGAAAGAGGGGCAGGAGGCAGATTTTGACGCGGAGGCCTCTCCTCGCTCCCACAAGGCGTGAGAGAAACTACTGCATGTCGTTTCATGGACATACGACATGTAGTTTTACCATGGAGTACAAATGTTCCGCCGGATAGCGGCTCGTTTTGAAGAAAAGTGGGGTGGAGTGGGGTGGGCTGCTTGGCACAAATCGATATAAATCTCTCATCGATTTACCTACGGCTTACAGCAGCATCCCGTTCTGCAAACATCTTGTAGTATGTTTCGATGGGTCGGTGTGCTTCGTCCTTGAACGAATATGTGAACCAACAAAAGATGGATTTGGTAGACGGACAATAGTACATGTACTGTCCACCCGAACCGTCGTGTCCCACGAGGGGGACCTTTTTCTTGTTCATGACCACATCCGTTTGGTCCCAAAAGAAGGCCAAGTTATTGTTTTGAATGGACTGAGCGACATTTTGGGCGAAGGTCACCCCGGTGCTGGTGTGAATGCACAACCCGTGACCTCCAAACACCTGTTTTCCATGACCATACCATTTGTACTTGACACCGCGCAACAAGGTGTGCTCCAAGTACTTGTCTATAAAAACACCTTCAAGTGTAAACACTGTGTATGCCAAGATATCATAGGCATAGTTGTTGTATTTGAAGTTGTTTACTGGTTCGGAAGTGGTTGGAAGATGAAGAGAAAATTCATAAATGTTGTTGGATTTCGAATACCTTTTGTTCAACTGGGAACCGAGCCAATCGTTTGCAAGTGCGGTGCGGTGATTGATAATGTCTTGAAATGTGTAGTCGTGTTCAAATTCGGGAAACACTTTTTTCACTTTGGATGTGACACGCAGATGATGACTGCGAATGCAATGCAAGAATCCCAGCATGACAACGAATTTTGTAATCGACGCTAAATACACGAAATCATACTTGGATTTTTCTTCGATGTATGTTTCGTTGTTGAGAAACAGAGAGTACATAGGAGAGATTGTATTATCCTTTTGCAAGCAAATAAAAATCGCAAGCGATGACCATTTTTTTCCCGTCTTTCACCCATTGCCATTTCATCCCAACATCTTTATTTCCTAATTTCTTGGCCAATTTCTTGGTAGCCAACTCCATTTTTTTTGCCGTATATTCATCATCTACGAACATTGCAAAACGGGCAATTGCTGAAGCCCGAGCAATTTTTGAAAATAACAACATTTATTCAAGAAGCAGAAAAAAATATTTCCAATGCCTTTTCACACTTTGGGGACAAAGATGTTGTCATTGCGTTGCTGGCTGAGTTTTTCCACGGTGACATCGCCAGAAATCTTGTCGGGTTTGTACGTTTCTTCGGGTGTTGGAATGTTGGAACAGCCGTCGTGCTCGGCCGAGACGAAATTGTACATTTGACGGCGACCGCCGGCGCCCTTGGCCGAGAGTTCCTCGGTGCTCAGGTTGTAAAACGTGTACGGTTCCGACATGAAGCTCTGTGTCGCGGCTCCTAAAGCCATGCCCAGGGGTTCGGTTGCTACCGTCTTGACGGTTTGCACATAGCCTTTGGAGCCATGCATGCTGACGCCGTTGGCCATGGTGCCGCTGCGGCCCTGCGCCTGGAAATGTTGCACAATCTCATCGCCACCGTAGACGACGCGGTATCCCTGGCCCCCCACCAAGGCAGGCACACTGTGAACGTGAGGAGGCATGGGCACAGACCGTCCGTTTTCGAGGAGCAAGAGAATTTGGCCGCTGGTGGCATCTTTTCGTCGTTTGTCGATGCACAAAAAGTTGATGGAATCTGCTAAATTGGCCTTGACGAGGAAATTCAACACCTTTTGGGAATGTTTACAATAGTTGCTGTAGTACAACGTATCCATCAAATCGTTGTACTAAAGTAAGAAGTCGTGCGTGTTGGAATCAACGCAAGGTTACATGGAGCCGCTGCACATGTTGTACAAGAGGCGGTTCTGCAGGTAAAAGACGCCGTAAATCACGAGCACCCAAATCAGATGCCAGCTAAAGTAAATGGGCACCTTCTTGGTGGCCAGCAAGTACATGCCGGTGAGCAAGACGATGAAGAAGAAGATGAGGAAGACGACGGAGAGGTAGTAGAAGAGAACGCAGTAGTCGCGGCTCAAGGGGCCGAACAAGCTTTTGGCGGAAAGGGAGGAAGACGACATATCTATCGCCACGCAATATATACTTGAGACGGACACTTTTTTTTTTCTCTAAAGAAGTCATATTTGGCGCCTGCTCATTTGTTGGAATGAATATTGTCCAGTACCTTTTGTCGCGCTTTTTAAGCGAAGAGCGATGGAATGTGGGACTGATGATTTTTACCAGCATCGTCATCAATATATTGCAGACCAACGGCATTTCATTTTTAACGGCGAATATCATCCAACACCTGGAGGAAAAGCAAACGCAGCAGGCGTTTACGTTTTTCCGTTACTTTCTCTTCGTGTCGATTCTCTACATTACCCTGTACTACGGGTACCGCTGGTTCAAAGACCGCATGATGACGAAAATGACGCAGTGGCTTCAATTCCAGATTGTGAAAATGATAATGACGATTAACAATCAAACCATGAGCAATTCGAATTTCACCAACATCAATACGCTCATCAATCAACTGACGACGACGTGTTTCACGTTTTTCACGGATGTGATTACATATTTGATACCCAACGTTGTCTTTTTGTTGGTGGTGGCAGGATATTTCATGTATCATCACGTGGGAATCGCTGCCCTGTTTATTGTCGGCAATCTGATATTGGTTACCTTTTACTTTTTGCAATGGAATCAGGTCATGACGAAGAACCTAGAATACGAGGGATTGAATGTGCAAGGCGAGGCCCAGCTGGTGGAAATTTTGAACAATCTTGACAAGATTGTCTATCGCGGGCAAACGCAAAAGGAGACGGAAAAGTACCGCGGTCAGCAGGACCGCATTGTCGATGCCGCGTACGAGTACTACCATTATGTGAATCGCAACATGTTCATCATGAACGGCATTGTGTTGGCCACCACGGGCGGGTGTGTCTATTACTTGATACGGTTGGTGTCACAAAAGAAAATGACGCTGACAGTGTTCATCACACTGTTTACGATTCTGTTGTTGTACCGCGAAAAGGTGTCGGGGTCGTTGTTGGAAGTCTTTAATTTGATTGATTTCATCGGCCATTCGCAAAACATTATCAATCATTTCCAAAAGATGTCGGAAGAGTATCATGCGGTTGAGAATGTTCAAAAATCGCAGCCGCCATTGGCGTTAAAGGTCATTGAGTTCCGCAATGTTTCGTATAGCTACGACCCATCCGGTGCCACACCGCCTTTGTTGGAGAACGTGAGCATGACATTGCATACGGAGGGGCACAAGGTCATTGGTATCACGGGGTTGTCGGGGAAAGGCAAGAGTACATTTATGAAGTTGTTGATAAAGTTGTACAAGTGCGACGAAGGAACAATTACGATAGATGGCCATGATATTGAAACAATTGACAATGACTATTTACGGTCGCAGATAACGTACATTAATCAAAATTCCAAACTGTTTGACCGTACGGTACTCGAAAATTTGTTGTTTGGTTGCACCGACGATACGGCACCCGAAGTTTGCAGGTCGCGTTTGGCCGAAATTATGCAGTACCCGAAAATCCAACAATTGTACCAGAATGTCAATGTGGAAGAAGGGTCGAGTGGTCATTTGGGTGAAAAGTTGTCCGGTGGACAACGCCAAGTGGCGAATTTGATTAGCGGTCTGATTCATCCGTCGCCGCTTCTCATTTTGGACGAACCGACGAATGCGCTGGACAAGGCACTGAAAGATGAAATTGTTGCCATTTTGCAGGCATTCAAGTCGTACAAACAATGCATCCTTATCATTACACACGACAAGGATTTGTACGCCATGTTTGACGAACACGTGGAACTTTAATGATTGATTAGGCCTCAGGACCTCATTCGTAGAACAATTTTTGTTGATTTTTGGTAGAACTACTAATTGTGCGTTTCACGTCTTGCAATGTGACTCGTGAAATCGGACAAACTACACGCTGCTGTTCCGTCTGGGAATAACGCGCCACTTCTATGCCCTTGAGAAAATGCGCGTGTTGTTCGTCGAGCGTCATGAGAGGCAATTTTCGAGGCGTTGAAGCTTCCAGCCGCGCGTGAGCTGTTTGCGGTTGCGGTTCCTTGGAAAATTGCCAAAGGTGGAACCCGAAAACGTGCTGAATCTTGGGCCATGACGCCAGGGACACACCGCCTTCGCAAAAGCTTCGCAACGGCCCGGGTAAAACGGGCTTCCATGGGGTAGGCACGAGCGATTTTTGAAAACATCTTCGAGCAGTTGAACCCACCACCAGAAACGACGTCACGAAAACGAAAACCCAAGCGTTGAACATTGTTTTTTCTTCCAGAGGTGTGCCAAAGGGTGTGTGTTTTCGGCCCTCTGATGAAACAAAATATAATATCCTGAGAGACTATATAATTATGCCGGGGATTGCGACAGTGTTGTATAATGACATTCTGAGACCGCGGAAGCGGTTGATTCTGTATGTGTTTCTCATTGTCGTGTTTAGTTTGGCGACGTATTTTGCCAT
>Ga0209135_1000216_pt1 | contig 20820 bp, 19 predicted proteins | sample LauGreSBDMM110SD_4_FD_187570 | JGI IMG/M metagenome (GOLD analysis project Ga0209135, IMG submission 187570) | Freshwater lake microbial communities from Lake Michigan, USA - Su13.BD.MM110.SD (SPAdes) (version 3) | ecosystem: Environmental > Aquatic > Freshwater > Lake | place: Lake Michigan... | reverse complement strand
AGAGCGGTGCTCAGCCTTCGCCCACAGCGTCTCCATAACGCCACGGGCCGTAGCAGAGAACTCCGTACCTTCTGGGCCAACTACCAACGGTGGCGCTCGCCAACGTTCGAGATATAAGGAGAAGACAGTGGCTGCTGAAAAATTAAAGCCTGAAGATAACAAAACATCTGACCGTCAAAAGGCGTTAGATACCGCACTTGCTCAAATCGAACGTCAGTTTGGTAAGGGCTCAGTAATGAAGATGTCAGATCGACAAGCACAGGTAATCGAAGTAATTCCAACTGGATCTATCGCACTGGATATCGCACTCGGAATTGGTGGACTACCACGCGGTCGCATCGTTGAAATTTATGGACCAGAATCTTCAGGTAAGACAACTCTTACCTTGCACGCAATTGCAAATGCCCAGAAAGCTGGCGGTATCTGCGCATTTATCGATGCCGAGCATGCATTCGATGCCGAGTATGCAAAGAAGCTTGGCGTTGATATCGACGCACTCCTTGTCTCACAGCCAGATACTGGTGAGCAAGCACTTGAAATCATGGACATGCTCATTCGTTCCGGTGCACTTGATCTCGTAGTTGTCGACTCGGTTGCAGCGTTGGTACCACGTGCTGAAATCGAAGGCGAGATGGGCGATTCACATATGGGTCTGCAGGCGCGCCTGATGTCACAAGCGCTTCGCAAGATTACTGGCGCACTGCATCAATCAAAGACCACCGCAATCTTTATCAATCAGCTTCGCGAAAAGATTGGTGTCTTCTTCGGTTCACCAGAGACAACAACAGGAGGAAAGGCGCTTAAGTTCTACGCTTCAGTCCGCCTTGATATCCGCCGTATTGAAACACTCAAAGAAGGAACAGAATCTGTCGGTAACCGTACTCGCGTTAAAGTGGTGAAGAACAAGATGGCTCCACCATTTAAGCAAGCTGAGTTCGACATTATCTACGGTGTGGGAATCTCACGCGAAGGATCAATCATTGACATGGGCGTAGAGCTCGGAATCGTGAAGAAGTCTGGTGCTTGGTACACATACGAGGCTGATCAACTAGGTCAAGGTAAAGAGAATTCACGTGCATTCCTTATCAATAACCCAGATCTAGCCAACGAGATAGAGTCAAAGATTCGTGCCAGCTTTGTGACCGTTGAAGTCGATGCAGCCCTAATTGCTGAAATCGATGAAGCCGCAGCAGAGGTTGAATTCTAATTTCACTGCAATTTGCAAAAGTTGAGAGAGGCGAGGGCTCTGACCCTTACGAAGTAGCTCACACAATTGCGCTCAACGCACTTGTGACACGGGCGAAAAGTAAGGGCGAGCTGCTCGCTCATCTTAAAACCCGTGGCGTAGAAGATGATGTGGCGCATGCTGTCATTTTTCGTCTGCAAGAGAGTGGGCTAGTAAATGATCGCGAATTTGCCCTTGCCTGGGCCACCTCGCGCCATGATCACAAGAAGATTTCAAAGCGCATCATCGCGGGGGAGCTTCGTCAAAAAGGTGTTTTGCAAGAGCAGATTGATGAGGCACTTGAGGGTATTGATGATGAATCCGAATATCGATCAGCCTTTGAACTTGGCTTTAAGAAGTACAACACCATGTCTCGTCTGGCACCTGATGTTCAAGTGCGCCGCATTCAATCACTCTTAGCCCGTAAAGGATTTAACTTTACTATTATTTCTCGCGTGCTCAAAGAACTTGATTTACTAGGTAACTAACTACTTACCTGACTTCAAATGTTCGCTCAAACGCTCGGCCGTTGCAACAACTGCGGCAGCATGTAGTCGTCCAGGCTGACGGCCTAAGCGCTCGATAGGTCCGCTAATTGAGACAGCTGCAATAACTTTTCCATTAGGTCCGCGCACAGGAGCGGAGACAGATGCGACGCCTGCTTCGCGCTCACCTACAGATTGTGCCCAACCGCGTCTGCGATCTGCAGCTAAATGCGCTGCGGTGTACCTGGCATTTTTAAGTCCTCGATGAATCTTCTCGGAGTCTTCCCATGCCATCAAAATTTGCGCTGCAGATCCTGCCTGCATAGTTAGTGATGCACCGATTGGCACCGAGTCGCGAAGTCCAGATAATCGCTCTGCTACAGCAACACAGATTCGAATATCTCCTTGGCGACGATAAAGTTGGGCAGATTCTCCGGTGGCATCGCGCAGGGCGGCAAGAGCTGGTGTTGCCACTGCGATCAGGCGATCTTCTCCGGCTGCAGCTGCTAATTCACCTGAACGTGGCCCGATAATGAATCGACCGTTGAGGTCGCGGGCTACTAGATGATGAAATTCGAGGGCTACCGCGAGCCTATGAGCTGTGGGACGGGCAATTCCAGTGGCGGCTACGAGTTCAGCCAAGGAGTGAGGCCCTGATTCCAGGGTGGCCAGGATGTATACCGCTTTATCTAAGACGCCGACTCCGCTATTCTTCTTATCCACAAGATGATATTAGCATCCCATTCTGTGAGACGCAATGTAGTTATCGAAAAGATGAGGAGCACCAGAGATTATGGGTAAGACACTCGCGGAGAAGATTTGGGATGACCATATAGTTCGTAGCGCAGAAGGTGAACCTGACCTGCTCTATATCGACCTGCATCTAATTCATGAAGTAACAAGTCCGCAAGCCTTCGATGGACTGCGTCTTGCAGGCCGCCCAGTGCGCCGGGCAGATCTAACAATTGCAACAGAGGATCACAACACACCAACTTTAGATATTCTCAAGCCGATTGCTGATCCAGTTTCTAGGCTGCAAATCGATACTTTACGCAGCAATGCAAAAGAATTTGGTATTCGACTTCACTCACTTGGAGATGCCGATCAAGGCGTAGTACACGTTGTTGGCCCGCAGCTCGGAATTACCCAGCCTGGGATGACAATTGTTTGTGGAGATTCACATACATCTACCCATGGTGCCTTTGGCGCAATCGCATTTGGTATTGGAACATCAGAGGTGGAACATGTTCTCGCAACACAGACTCTGCCATCTCGTCGACCAAAGACAATGGCTATCAATGTCGAGGGAACGCTCAAAGCTGGCGTAAGTGCTAAAGATATTATTCTTGCCATCATTGCCCAGATTGGAACCGGCGGAGGACAGGGATACATCATTGAATACCGCGGTTCTGCAATCCGCGCGCTATCTATGGAAGGTCGCATGACCGTCTGTAACATGTCTATTGAAGCTGGAGCACGCGCGGGTCTGATTGCACCAGATCAGAAGACATTTGAGTACATCAAGGGCAAGCCACACGCACCGGAGGATTTCGAAGGTGCCCAAAGCTATTGGCAGAGCCTGTTTACAGATGCTGATGCGAAATTCGATCTTGAAATCACGCTCAATGCAGATGAGTTAGAACCATTTGTCACATGGGGTACTAATCCAGGACAAGGTCTACCACTAAATGCATCAGTACCAAACCCGGCCGAAATCAAAGATGCCGAAGAGCGCGGAGCTGCCGAACGCGCTCTACAGTACATGGGACTCGTAGCTGGAACACCACTCAAGAAGATAGCTATTGACACTGTTTTCTTGGGTTCTTGCACCAATGGTCGAATCGAAGATTTACGCGCTGCGGCTTCAGTTCTTGAAGGCAAGAAGATTGCAACGACGCTACGCATGTTGGTAGTTCCTGGCTCTGAGCGAGTACGTCAGCAAGCGATGCAGGAAGGTTTAGATAAAGTCTTCATCGATGCGGGTGCTGAATGGCGCAACGCTGGATGTTCCATGTGCCTTGGCATGAATCCAGATCAACTAGCCGTCGGTGAGCGTTCGGCATCGACATCTAATAGAAACTTTGAAGGACGACAAGGAAAAGGCGGACGTACCCACCTTGTGAGCCCATTAGTCGCTGCTGCAACAGCTATTCGCGGCACACTTTCATCACCGGCAGATTTGTAAGAGAGGCTAAAAAATGGAAAAATTTATTAAACACACAGGAACCGGCGTTCCGCTTCGCCGCAGCAATGTTGATACCGATCAAATTATCCCTGCTGTCTATTTGAAGCGCGTGACCCGCAGTGGCTTCGAAGATGGACTCTTCTCGGCCTGGCGCTCAGATCCTGAATTTGTACTCAATAAAGCAGAGTACAAAAGTGGGACGGTGCTTGTGGCTGGACCAGAATTCGGAACTGGGTCATCACGCGAACACGCAGTCTGGGCTTTACAGAATTATGGCTTCAAAGTGGTCATATCTAGCCGCTTTGCAGATATCTTCCGAAACAATTCTCTCAAAGGTGGATTATTGACCGTCATAGTTGCGCAAGCGGTCGTCGACGCTCTCTGGGATGCGATCGAGAGTGAGCCAACTACTTCAATTACCGTCGACCTGGAGGCTCGCACAGTCGCTTACAACGCTGTCACTGTGAGCTTTGAACTCGATGATTACACACGCTGGCGCCTCATGGAGGGCCTGGATGACATCGGATTAACCATGAAACATACTGATTCGATCGATGCTTTTGAGGCAAAGCGCCCTGTATATAAGCCAAAGACGCTACCTATACGAATTTAACGCCTTCTAATATGTCAAAATGAGCGTGTAGCAATGCTTTTTTGGAAAGGGTGAGTGGGACGTACTAAACCCTCAATATACGAATGAGAGTTTTTCACACATAAATATGCGGTTTTTGTAGAAATAATTCGTTGCGACACGCGCGTGTTAATAACGCTCTCACCCCATGAATAGGTTTATGTTTTACGCAGTTAGGCAAAAGCTTAATTATTTAAGCGTAAAACTTCCACATTAAGGGGAAACTGAATGAATAAGGCTCAGTTCATAGCTGCGTTGGCCCCACACTTCAACGGCAGCAAGAAAGATGCAGCACACGCTGTAGATGTAGTTTTTGACACAATCGTTCGTAACATGTCAGCCGGAAACGACGTCATGATTAACGATTTCGGAAAGTTTAAGAAGGTTGATCGCAAAGCACGTATGGGACGTAACCCATTTACCGGCGAGACAATCAAGATCAAGGCGTCAAAGAAGGCACGTTTCCTTCCTGCAAAGGCACTCAAGGAAATCATTGCTGGAGATCGCAAACTTGGTCCAGCACCTAAGCCAGAAGTTAAGGCAGCTCCAAAGCCAGCAGCGAAGAAAGCTGTAGCTAAGAAGAAGGTTGCCAAGAAGGCTCCTGCGAAGAAGAAGCCAGCAGCTAAGAAGAAGGTTGCCAAGAAGGCTCCTGCGAAGAAGAAGCCAGCAAAGAAGGCAGTTAAGAAGCGTTAATTCTTAGCATTTTTATCAAGAAGGAGTCTTGCGAAAGCAGGGCTCCTTCTTGCTTTCCCCATTACTATAGAGAACATGGCTGAGTTCAAAGTTTCATATGAGCCGCCGCGCGGTTATCCACTTGGCACAAATCGCACCTACCAGATATTTGCAGCTATTTTGATTCCAATATTCAATCTCTTGATGAGCCGAGATTGGAATGGTGCGCAAAATATTCCGGCCAAGGGCAGAGTAATAGTTGCAAGCAATCACATGTCATATCTGGATGTATTGGTCTTCACACACTTTCTCTTTCGCAACGGCAGAGCCCCTCGATATCTTGGCAAAGTTGGGATATTTAGGGTTCCTGTGATCGGCCAAATTCTCTTAGCCTCTGGTCAGATTCCGGTGGAGCGAGAAACTATTGATGCTAAAAATGCGGTCGATCACGCAAAGATTCTTTTGGAATCAGGACACATGCTCGGTGTTTACCCAGAGGGAACTCTTACCCGAGATTCTGAGATGTGGCCCATGATTGCCAAGACCGGGTGCGCCCGTCTTGCGTTAGAGACAGATACGCCTGTAATCCCGATTGCGCAGTGGGGCTCGCAACTAGTCGTTCCCAATTACACCAAGAAGTTATCGCTCTTTCCGCGCAAGACAATCATCGTGCGGGCGGGTAAGCCAGTAGATCTCTCGCGCTGGAAAGGAAAGCACGAGGATCCCCAGGCTCTGATTGATGCAACTGCGCACATCATGCGAGAAATTACCGTCCTGCTCGAAGATATTCGTGGTGAGAAGCGTCCTGAAGTAATCTTTGACCCGCACACATCGGATCTTCCACGGATAGGCAACTTTAAGAAGAAGAGAGCATGAGCAAAGTAACTGTTTTCGGTGCCGGCGCCTGGGGTTCAACCATGGCGCAGGTCTTAAGTGATGCGGGAAATGAAGTACTCCTTTGGGGCCGCAGTGAATCTGTGATCACAGAAATTACCACTGCTCATACCAATGTGAAGTATTTAGGTAGCCACATACTTCCCGATGCCATCGTCGCGACCACAAGCTTGGATGATGCATTCGCGTTCTCACAGATGTATGTTCTTGCCATACCTGCGCAAGAAATTCGCGCCACTCTCGAAGCTTGGAAGAATCGCTTTCCATCGGACTGCACGATTGTGAGCACGCTAAAGGGAATTGAAATAAACACGCAAATGCGGATGACCGAGGTCATTGAAGATGTTATTGGAGTGCACAAGATTGCAATTATTACCGGACCTAACTTGGCTGATGAACTTGTTCTTCGTCAGCCCGCCGGGGCTGTTGCTGCTGCATCTTCGCAAGTGTTAGCCGATCAGATTAGAGAATTGTTTCGTACTCCCTACTATCGCGTCTACACATCAACTGATGTCATGGGCTGTGAACTTGCCGGCGCCATTAAAAGTGTTATCGCGCTAGCGGTAGGGCTATCCATTGGTATGGGTTTTGGAGAAAATACCCAAGCGATGTTAATTACACGCGGACTTAATGAAGTCGCACGATTATGTGCTGCTCACGGTTCTGATCCATTATCTGCAGCAGGCTTAGCAGGCATGGGTGATCTTGTTGCTAGTTGTGGGTCACCACTTTCTCGCAATAGAACATTTGGTGAAGTCATCGGTCGCACAGGTTCTATGAGTGCTGCGCGGACTCAGATGGTCAAAACTGTCGAAGGCGTTGCATCATCGAGTGCTGTTCTTGAAATTGCCCATCGCGTGGGCATCGAAGTTCCCGTGATTGAAGCAGTAGCTGACATTGTGAGCGAAAAGCTCACACCGGAAGCCGCTCTTCAGAGACTGATGGAGATAACCACCAAGGCTGAAAACTTCATCCGATGAAACAGCGCATAGCAATCATTTGTGGTGGTCGAAGCAGCGAGCATGAAATCTCGTGTATCTCTGCCGGGGGAGTCCTTGCTGCTATTGATCGCAGCGCATATGAACCCATTCTGATTGGGATTACCAAAGAAGGTTCGTGGGTAGTAATTCCTGAAAATCACATCATGGGTATTGTTAATGGCGTTCTCCCATCCGTTCCACAAGGTGCCCCGGCAGTTGTTGCCGATATTGCCGGATTTTCTAGCGGTGGAAAAGATTTGAAGGTAGATATCGTTTTTCCGTTATTGCATGGTCCATACGGTGAGGACGGAACTATTCAAGGACTTCTGGAAATGGCAGATATGCCTTATGTGGGTTCTGGAGTTCTGGCCTCGGCGGTGGCAATGGATAAATCATTTGCTAAGCCAATATTTGCATCGCACGACATTGCAACCGCGCCCGGGGTAGTCGTCAGAGCTGGTGCCTGGAAATCTAGCGCGGCTGCTATTACGAAAGAGATCGCAGAGCTCGGTTATCCAGTTTTTGTTAAGCCGGCACGTGGGGGATCTTCGCGTGGAACGACAAAGGTAAAGAGCGCTGACCAATTACCGGCTGCAATTGCCGAAGCGCATCGCTTTGACCCAAAGGCAATGGTGGAAAAGGCGATAGTTGGTTCTGAGATTGAATGCGCGGTTCTTGAAGTTAACGGCGCCCCACAAGCCTCAGTTGCTGGAGTGATTCATATCGATTCCAGATTTGAGTTCTACGACTTTGAGGCAAAGTACTTAGATGGTGCGACCTCGATAGAACTTCCAGCACCTATAGATAGCGCAATCGCAGAAAAAATCCGCAGTTCTGCAATCAAAGCATTTTTAGCACTTGGCTGTTCCGGCCTAGCCCGAGTGGATTTCTTCCTGACTGAAAAAGGTGAAGTGATTATCAATGAGCTCAACACTATGCCTGGATTTACCGCGACTTCGGTATTTCCAAAGATGTGGGCTGCAACAGGAATCGGATATTCAGAAGTTATTACTCATTTATTGCAGGGTGCACAGAAGCGCACCAATGGGGTGCTCGGTAATTAATTAGTTCTAGATTAATTAGTTACAGGACAGGTAAGTGTGCGAGTAATACCTGGAACAGCTTGCACCTTAGATAAAATTGCGCGTCCGAATTCTTCCATCGATGGCGCCTCTGCGCGCATGATGACATCGTATGGACCAGTAACGCCTTCAGCGAGTGAAACTCCTGGAATCGTCTTGATGACGTTAGCAACGGATGTTGCCTTGCCTACCTCAGTTTGAATCAAGATATAAGCCTGTATAGACATATGAGTTCCTTTCATTTCGCCCTAACGTTATCTCATGTCATAGGCTTATGGCTATGGGGTTTAGCGAAGCGGATGTGATCTCCGTACTAAAGGAAGTTTTTGCAACCACCGACCCCCGTCTTCTTGTCGGAATAGGTGATGATGCTGCGGTAATCCAGGGCGCAGGACGTCAGGTAATCACAACCGACGTCGCTGTTGCAGGCGTGCATTTTCGAACTGACTGGTCTTCACCCTTTGATATTGGGCGCAAAATTACCGCAGCTAACATTGCCGACGTTCTATCTATGGATGCTAGCTGCGATTACTTAGTTGCCGCGGTGACACTGACCGGTGGCGAAGATTTACTATGGATTGAACAACTCGCTCGTGGCATGAAAGCTGAGGCAGATCGCGCTGGAGCACTGATTGTTGGTGGAGATATTGCACGCTCATCAGTGATTACCATCGCTATGACGGCAGTTGGACACTGTGACGCTCCCATACTTCGCAGTGGCGCCGGCGTTGGTGATGACATCTTCATCTCTTCCCTCACCGGTTGGTCTGCTGCAGGTCTTGCGCTGCTGTCGAAAGAGAAGCCATTGGCGGGACCAATCGCCACAAAAGCGATTGCAGAATTTTCTGCTCCCACACTTGATTACGAGTTAAATTTTTCTGCTGCAACTTCACTCTGTGACATCAGCGATTCACTACTCATTCAGGCTCAGCAATTGGCAGCGGCATCAGGTGTGTGCCTACATTTCGAGACTGAGCTCATTCAATCGTCAGTAGAGTTTGCAGAGTTGCAGAAACTAGCAATTGAGAGTGGTTGTGATGTGTGGGATTGGGTCTTTGGTGGCGGAGAAGATCATGTATTTCTTGCTACCGGTAAAGACTTGCCCGGACTGCGCATTGGAATAGTTATGCAAGGTTCAGGAATTTCGGGGATAGAAATGAAAAAGGCCCCAGTTTCCTGGAGCCATTTCAATTAATAAAAGTTAGCGAGTGACCTTTAACGAGTGACTTTGCCTGCCTTAAGGCATGAAGTACATACGTTCTGACGCTTTGATGATCCGCCTACCAAAGTCTTAACACGCTGAATATTTGGATTCCAACGGCGACGTGTCTTCACCTGTGAGTGTGAAACGTTATTGCCAAAGCTTGGTCCCTTGCCACAGATGTCGCATGAAGATGCCATGGGTGGTTCTCCTTCTAGATTAAACGCTCGTAATCGAACAGGGCGTAAGGGTAGCAAGAGGGGCGCCTTTGGGCGAATCCGATGAAATTTATGCTCAAAGCACACGCTCTTAAATCAAGGCGGAACGCAACCGAGGCGAGAGAATGTCGCCATGGCAACCCTGGACTCGAAACTCGTTGGAGTACTGGGTGATCGAACGACAAAAGTATTGCGAGATTCCTATGGGTACAGCACCGTTGCAGATTTACTACATCACTACCCGCGCCGCTATTTAGTGCGTGGGGAACTCTCAAATATTTCAGAGCTCAATGAAGGTGATGAGGTAACTATTCTTGCTGAAGTCTTTAGCGCCAGTAGCCGGCGACTGCAGGGCAGAAAGGGGAACATTCTTGAAGTCATCGTCACTGATGGAAGTGCGAAGTTATCCCTGACATTTTTTAACCAAGCATGGCGTGAGAAAGATTTAAAGATTGGAAAGCAAGGACTCTTTGCCGGCAAGGTGGGTGTATTTAACGGCAAACGTCAGCTTGCGCATCCAGATTATGAGCTCATTGCCGATGGCAACGATGTCGATGCCGCGGTGGAAGGCTTCGCGGGCAAGTACCTGCCCATGTATCCAGCAAGTTCAAAGATGCCATCCTGGAAAATTGCTCAATGCATTGAATTGGCAATAGGCGCGCTCGATGAAGTTCCTGATTTCCTGCCCGAATCAATACGAGAAAAGTATGGGTACCCCACACTGCATCAGGCTCTGGTGCAATTACACAATCCGGCAGATCTCGATATCGCCGAAAAGGCACGAGAGCGACTTACCTTTGATGAAGCGTTCCTGCTGCAATTGTTACTGCTTACGCGGCGCAAAGAACTCAAAGGTCTTGATGCGGTAGCACGAACAGTGAAAACAGATGGACTCCTGAAAGAATTTGATGCATCGCTGCCCTTCGAACTTACCGCCGGCCAGCGCACAGTTTCTGCCGAAATTGAAAATGATTTAGCGCAGCCGCATCCGATGAACCGCTTGCTACAAGGTGAAGTAGGTTCCGGAAAGACAATTGTTGCGCTGCGAGCGATGCTGACTGTTATTGATAACGGGGGACAGGCAGTGCTTCTTGCGCCAACCGAAGTCTTAGCTGCGCAACATCTACGCACCATTCAAACGCTACTTGGTCCTCTTGCCCATGGCGGAATGTTAGGTGGGTCAGAGAAAGCAACTCATGTCACTCTCATCACCGGATCACAGAACGCGGCAGCTCGTAAAGAGGCGCTATCGCAAGCAGCATCTGGTGCTGCGGGAATCGTGATTGGAACTCACGCACTACTTGGTGAAAGCGTTGAGTTTAAAGATTTAGGTTTGATTGTGGTCGATGAACAGCATCGTTTCGGAGTTGAACAACGTGATGCACTTAAAGGCAAGGCTGTTACTCCACCACATTTATTGGTTATGACTGCAACACCGATTCCACGCACAGTTGCCATGACTGTTTTCGGAGATCTCGATGTCTCAACTCTGCGCGAGCTTCCACTAGGACGACAACCGATTACCACTCATGTTGTGCCAGTCTTAGAAAAACCTGGCTTCCTTGAACGTGCGTGGGAGAGGATTCGGGAAGAAGTCACACAAGGACATCAGGCCTATGTAGTAGCCCCGCGCATTGCAGCTGGCACTTCAGAAGATGCTGATATCGATTTTCTTATGGGAGAAAGTTCATCCACATTGGCATCAGTTGAAGACCTTGGCCCACTTCTTTCGGGCGGGGCGCTACAGGGACTTCGTGTTGCACCCTTGCATGGAAAACAGGCTGCCGAACTTAAAGATGCCACAATGAAAGCATTTAGTAATAAAGAGATTGATGTTCTGATTTCAACTACCGTCATTGAAGTGGGTGTGGATATTCCCAATGCCACAGTAATGGTCATCATGGATGCCGACCGATTTGGTGTTTCCCAACTCCACCAATTGCGTGGTCGTGTGGGTCGAGGAACTTCACCTGGGCTGTGTCTGCTTGTGACATCAGCTATTGCCGAGACTCCTGCGCGTGAGCGATTAGAGGCGGTAGCGGGCACTACCGATGGATTTGAACTCTCGCGCATTGACTTAGAGCAACGACGTGAGGGAGATGTATTGGGTGCAAGTCAATCTGGATCACGATCACATCTGCGATTGCTGCGCGTCTTACGCGATGAATCAATGATTGAGCAGGCACGTGAAGATGCATCTAGAATTCTTGCTGAAGATATCAAGAAGTATCCACTTCTTGAAGCTGAACTTTCACAGATACAAGCAGACGCCGGTGCTGAATTTATAGATAAGGCTTAACTATGAGAATCATTGCCGGCCGGGCAAAAGGGCGAAATATTGATGCCGTTGCATCTGCAACCCGCCCTACATCTGACCGGGCGCGCGAAGCGCTCTTTTCAACGCTGGCTTCAGAGTTCGGAGATTTTGATGGATTGTATGTTCTTGATTTATACGCCGGTACCGGTGCGATTGCACTGGAGGCTCTGTCTCGAGGTGCATCAGTTGTTCACGCGGTAGAAAAAGATGAGCCCGCATCGCAGGCGATTGATAAGAATTACGAGAATATCAAGAGTGCACAATGCCCAGGAATGTTTCATCTCTACACCATGGGTGTGAATCGATTCTTGCAAGATAAGGCACAGCTGCAATATCACTTCGTGTATGTCGATCCTCCCTATGACCTCGAAGACCTTGATGTGATTGAAACCCTGATTCAGCTTGTTTCTGGCGGTTTCTTACATCCGCAAGCACTGATTGCAGTAGAGAGAAATAGCAGAGTGCGTGAGATTTCCTGGCCCGATGGGCTCGAGCAAGTGCGTGAAAAGAATTACGGCCAAGCAACTATTTTCTACGGTTCCCCCACGCCTGTAGATGCGGAAAATGGATAACAACTCGAATCATTGCTAGCGTTTGCACTATGAGACGCGCCGTTTGTCCCGGGTCATTTGATCCCATCACCTTCGGGCATTTAGACATCATTGAGCGCGCCAGTCATCAATTTGATGAAGTAATCGTGACAGTCTTTGTTAATCGTAAGAAATCATCGCTTTTCACTATTGAAGAACGTATGCAGATGATTCAGGAAAATGTCGCCAAGTTTAAGAATGTTCGGGTTGATTCTGGAGATGGGCTACTTGTTGAATATTGTAAGGCCAACTCTGTGCAAGCGATTGTAAAGGGTTTACGTGCGGTTACAGATTTTGATTATGAGTTGCAGATGGCTCAGGTTCACACTCAAGCATCAGGTGTGGAGACAATGTTTATGGCAACTTCACCGACACATTCGTTCTTGTCCTCATCAATTGTTAAGGAGCTTGCTCACTTTGGCGGCGATGTTTCAACGATGGTTCCAGACAATGTTCATCAAGCACTTAAGGCACGAGTAGGAGTAACAGAATGACAATGGATTCAATAGAAAAACTCAATACCGCTATTGCGATGATTGAAGAGGCGCGCGGTGTGCCACTTTCTGCTTCTTGTGTGGTCCATCGTGGTGAGATGCTTGAAATTCTAAATAATGCGCGTAATTTTCTCCCCGTTGATTTCTTAACAGCCGAAGCTATTCTTCAAGACCGTGATCAGATTATTGATGAGGGTCGAACAAGTGCCGAAGCGATGATTGCAACTACTCGTGAAGATGTTTCACGGATGATTGAGCAGACTTCAATTGTGCAGGCAGCGCGCGATGAAGCCAAGCGAATCCTGGTAGATGCTCGCGCAGTTGCCGAAGAAGAACGGCATGAGGTCGAGGCATATATTGATTCTCGCCTTGCAACCCTTGAAGTGATTCTCAACAAAACCCTCGATGCAGTGGCTCGTGGACGTGAACGCCTTGAAGGTGCCGGCGATAACGACGTTTTATCTCAGCTTAACTCTGATCGCTAGTTAGTAAGAGGACTGATTTAAATGAATAGAAACGCGCAACCTTTTGTGTTCAATACTTATGAGCTTGGTCGTCGCGCCGGTGAGATGAAGGAGTATCAGCTCGATATTGCGGCTCATACACGTATCGGGGTACCGCTTATTGCAGTTCTAGAAGGCGATGTCATTGAAGTTGACGCCCGTCTTGAGGCAGTGACTGAAGGAGTTCTACTCAGCGCGCAAATCTATGCAGTAGCTCAAGGGGAGTGTATTCGCTGCTTGGATCCAGTTGAGATTGTGATTGACCGAAAAATTCAAGAGCTTTATCGATACGAACCCACCAATGAAAAAGGGCGAAAGAAAAAGCGCGAGGAAGAAGATATTGATTTAGAAGATGTGGAAGAGTTGCAGATGGAGGGAGACCTCATGAACCTTGAGATTCCCATCATCGACGCCATCATTCTCACTCTGCCGGTGAACCCACTCTGCTCCGAAGAGTGCCTGGGCCTCTGTCCTGATTGCGGAGAAAAGTGGGAATCCCTTCCCGAGGACCATGCCCACGAAGTCATCGATGCCCGATGGTCTGGTCTCGGAAGCCTAGATTTTGGCAATTAACGAGAAATGGGCGATACTTAGCTCTTCGCCACACCAGCAGCAAATCTGATTTGCAGCAATCAAGTAGCCATCAAGATTAAGGAAGATTACCGTGCCAGTACCAAAGCGAAAAATGTCTCGTTCAAAGACACGTTCACGTCGAAGCATGTGGAAGACAACTGCAGCGGCTCTTTCAACCTGCCCACAGTGTCAGCAACCAAAGCTCAACCACGTTGCATGTCCTACCTGCGGTACATATAACCGCCGTCAGGTTCTAGAGGTCTGATCTGTACTCAAATCTTCTTAAGCAATTAGGGATTGAACTTTCTCCAGAACTGCTTGAGTTAGCCTTTACCCACCGTTCCTTTGCATATGAAACTGGAATCTCAACGACCAATGAGCGCCTTGAATTCCTAGGTGACTCTGTTTTAGGCCTCATCGTCACTGAAGAGCTCTACGTTAAATACCCAGATCTTGATGAGAGTCGTCTATCTCCGTTGCGTTCAGGCATCGTCAATATGCGCGCCCTTGCAGATATCGCGCGAACTCTCGAACTTGGAAAATATATTCGTTTGGGCAAGGGTGAAGAAGTAACAAATGGCAGAGATAAAAACTCTCTCTTAGCCGATGCGCTAGAAGCCTTAATTGGCGCCATCTATCTTGAATGTGGATTTGAAAAATCAACTGTCGTAGTTCGCCATTTGATTAAAGAGACTCTCGATAACGCAATGTCGAAAGGCGCTGGCCTTGATGGAAAGACAGCGTTGCAAGAGTTATTAGCCGCACAAGGCAAGGGATCTCCTGAATATCAAGTCAGTGAAACAGGTCCAGATCACGATAAGAGTTTTACTGCAGTAGCACTTGTTGCAGGTGCGCCAATTGCAGAAGGAAGTGGAAAAAGTAAGCGCGAAGCAGAACAATCAGCAGCACGCACCGCTTTGGAAATACTTTCTCTACTCGAGCCATAAACCCTCAAGTTCAACTTTAACCGAGTCGCTTTTATACCAATGGCGCACACAACGGTAGGTTTACCGCGTGTATTTGAAGAGTCTGACACTTAAAGGATTTAAATCCTTCGCTTCTGCCACCACTCTTCGACTCGAACCCGGAATCACCTGCGTGGTCGGACCTAACGGCTCTGGAAAATCAAATGTCGTTGATGCGCTGACATGGGTGATGGGCGAACAGGGAGCAAAATCTCTGCGCGGTGGAAAAATGGAAGACGTGATTTTCGCCGGAACATCTGGCCGGGCGCCTCTTGGTCGCGCAGAAGTTGCAGTCACCATAGATAACACCGATGGTGCGCTACCGATTGAATACACCGAAGTAACGATCTCGCGCATCCTCTTTCGTAATGGACAGAGTGAATACCAGATCAACGGCGAAGCATCACGACTTCTTGACATTCAGGAGCTCTTGAGTGATTCGGGTATTGGCCGTGAAATGCACGTCATCGTTGGACAAGGTCAACTCGATGCAATTTTGATGGCAACACCGGAAGAGCGGCGAGGATTTATTGAAGAAGCCGCAGGTGTTCTTAAACATCGCAAACGTAAAGAGAAAGCGATTCGCAAGCTTGATTCCATGCAAGCAAATCTGGCTCGCGTAAATGACCTAACCGTCGAACTCAGGCGTCAGCTGCGCCCTCTTGGCAAGCAGGCAGAGGTCGCCAAGAAGGCCGCCACCATTCAGGCAGACCTGCGCGATGCAAAGTTGCGCTTGCTCGCAGATGATTACATTGCAATGTCTAAGACTCTCGATGCCGAAGTTGCAGATGAGAATGCCCTGCGTGAACGCCGCGCACAAGTTGAGACAGAGCTCGACACAGTTCGACGCCGTGAAGAAGAACTTGATGCAACTTCAGCTTTTGAGAGCCCACTTTTAATAAGTGCGCAAGAAAATTTCTATTCATTGAGCGCTCTTCGTGAAAAATTTAGGGGTACGCAATCTCTGGCGCAGGAGCGTTCACGATTCTTGGCCGAAGAAGCCGAAGAAGCTCGAAGCGCTGGACGAGATCCCGAAGCTCTTGACCAAGAAGCTGCAGCACTGCGCGTTGAAGAATCTCGACTTCGCGCAGAAGTTGTGCAGGCGCAGAGCGCACTAACACAAGCAACAACATTTTTGGGCACTACCGAGGCCGAGCTCAAGGCTGAGGAAGACACCATTGCCGCTGCGATGAGAGCAATCGCTGATCAACGAGAAGGCACAGCGCGCCAAGAAGGACATATCAAATCTCTTGCGGCGCGACTGGATGCAATCACAGAAGAAACCTTACGTTTAGCGGCAGCACGCACTGAAGCACAATCCCGTTTAGATATAGCAAAGGTTGATTACTCTAGATTCGAAATGGAAATCGGCAGCGCCGATGCAGGAGAACAAGGCCTAGATTTTCAGTTTGAAGTCGCTAAGGGCGCACTTGATGCCGCAAAAAAATCCTACGAGGAACTAATTGATGCAGAGCGAGCAGCTGACCGCGAGAGAAACGGCCTTGAATCAAAGCTAGAGGCAATACGTATTACCTCTGAATCACGCGATGGCGCCGCAGAGTTGGTTCGCGATTCCCGTGGGGTGCAGATCCTTGGAAGTATCGCTGCACTGATTGAGATCGATAAAGGATGGGAAGCCGCAACGGTGGCCGCACTTGGGGGACTTGCAGATGCTGTAGTCGTAAAAGATCTCTCTTCTGCCGTGAGCGTACTGACAACACTTCGCCGCGAAAATCTTGGAAAAGCAGATGTGCTGGTCTATGAACCTGGCCAACAATCTGTGACTTCTACCCCTAATGGCCTTACCTCTCTTCTCAGCCATGTACGTTCAAACCAAATTTCTGAACTCTTAACATCACTTCTAGCAACAACAGTTGTGGCCGATAACGCATCTGAAGCCGAGGGAATTTTGCGGCAGCACAAGGCAGTTACTGTTGTCACTCGAGATGGTGATTTATTTTCAGCACATCGCGCACGAGGTGGCTCCGCATCTTCACGTTCACTGATTGAAATATCGGCACTTGTTGCCGATCTGGGCGCAAAGCTAGAGGATGTAAATCATAAGAGTGACCGATTGAAATTTGAGATTTCTACTGCGGTCACTGAGGTAGAAAATAAGCAATCTAATTTTGATTCAGTGCTAGCTAAGCTAAACGAATCAGATGCTCGTATTGCAGCGCTGACTGAGCAATTAGCAGTTTCAGGTCAGAACATTAAATCGGCTGGTGCAGAAGTAGATCGCCTCACAGTTGCTATTAATGAAGCTACCTCTGCTAAGTCTCGCGACGAGAATGAACTGATTATTGCTCGCACTCAGATGCAACACCATGGTGAGATAACTGAGCCTGATCATTCAAATGCGGAGGAGATCCGTAACTCTGTTTCACAAGCTCGAACTGCAGAAGTCGAGGCACGTTTAGCTGTGCGTACATCTGAAGAGCGAGTCACATCGATTTCAGCCCGCGCGCTGGCACTTGAGGAATCAGCGCAAACAGAGCGGGATGCATCTGAACGCGCAGTATCGCGTCGCGGAGCTCGAGCCCGAGGCGCCATTATTTCTCAAGCAATCGCGGAAGCCGCCTATGAAGTTCTCATTAAAATTGAACGTTCTATTGCGAAGGCTCAGACGGAACGTTCCCGATTGGAGTCAAATCGCTCAGACAGAGAGGGTGAAACTCTGACAGTACGCGCGCGAAACCGCGAACTGACATCCGAACTAGACCAACTCACATCGAGCGTTCACCGCGATGAAATAGCGCGCGCGGAACAACGGATGCGAGTTGAGGCACTTAAGATCAAGGCAGTTGAGGAACTCGGAATAGATATCCCAACTCTGATCAACGAATATGGTCCAGATAAGGATGTGCCTACATTTATCGAAACCGAATCAGGTGAAATTGTTGCTACTGAACTCATTCCATATCGCCGTGATCAGCAAGAGAAGCGGCTAGCCGCAACTGAGCGTTCTCTCACGCTGCTTGGCAAGATAAATCCACTAGCTCTTGAAGAATATAACGCCCTGGAAGAACGTCTTAAGTTCTTAGCTGAGCAGCTAGAAGATTTAAAGAACACTAAGAAAGATCTGCTGGATATCATCAAAGAAGTTGATGATCGCGTGCAAGACATATTCATGCAGGCCTATGAAGAAGTTGCTGAACATTTTAAGGATATTTTTGCTCGACTATTTCCAGGTGGTGATGGTCGACTCTTTCTGACTAACCCTGATGATTTACTCAATACTGGAGTCGATGTTGAAGCGCGTCCGCCAGGCAAGCGAGTCAAGCGCCTTTCACTCCTATCAGGAGGCGAGAAGTCACTTACCGCAATTGCAATGCTGATTGCTATCTTTAAATCGCGTCCAAGTCCTTTCTATGTGCTTGATGAAGTCGAAGCCGCACTTGATGATACGAACTTGGGTCGACTGCTGACAATTTTTGAAGAATTACGCCAAAGTTCACAGCTGATCATCATCACCCACCAGAAGCGCACGATGGAGATAGCAGATGCACTCTATGGCGTGACAATGCGTGGAGATGGCGTGACGGAAGTTATTTCACAGCGTTTACGTGAATCTGAAAACGCGTAATCTTCTAGCCGGTTAACGATGGGTCTATTTAATCGTTTAGTTGCCAAGGTTCGAGGAACCTCCACAGCTTCAGAGCTCGATTGGGATGAAATCCAGATCGAGCTACTCTCATCAGACCTAGGCCCAGCTCTTGTGACAGAGCTGTTGGCAGCAGCGAAGAAGATGCGTGGGGATGATGCAGAAGGTGCGATTAAAGAGATTCTGCGAAGTAAATTTTCCGAGAAGCCGCGGGCGCTAGCCGAAAGAGATGGACTTCAGATAATTGTGATTGTGGGGGTTAATGGCACTGGAAAAACTACCTCGGTTGCCAAGCTAGCAACACATCTACATTCGCAAGGGAAGTCCGTACTCCTTGGCGCAGCCGATACTTTTCGTGCCGCAGCTGTTGAGCAGCTAAGAACATGGGGTGAACGAATTGGTATCGAAACTATTTCGGGAAAAGAAGGCGCCGAACCGGCAGCTGTTGCCTTCGATAGCGCTAAACGCGCCTTAGAAATGGGTGCTGATTTTCTCCTGATAGATACCGCTGGTCGACTTCACAATAAGAGCGCGCTCATGGATGAACTTGGAAAAGTAAAGCGAGTTGTAGAAAAGGTGGCACCGATCTCTGAAGTTTTACTTGTAATCGATGCGACCACTGGCCAGAACGGTCTTACCCAGGCAAAAGTATTTAGCGAAGCTGTTGATGTCACTGGGCTGATACTCACCAAACTCGATGGAAGTGCGCGCGGTGGCGTAGCACTGGCCATTGAGAGCGCTCTGGACATACCCATTAAGTTCATCGGAACCGGGGAAGGTGCCACAGATTTCACCCTATTTGACGCCGAGAAGTACCTAGCAGGCTTGCTCGCGTAACCCACTTGTAACAATTGGGGCGCTTTTGTGACACACCCTTAACCTGCATTTCCATCGCCTGTAATGCGCCGGAGGCATCTTTGCGCCATCTCAACGACGAGTATCTCAATCGCATGTAATGGATTCTTACTGAAGGAATTCGGAAATGGACTCGATATGGAAGAAGTAGTTCTTAATAGCGGTGACACCGCATGGATGCTGGCAAGTACAGCTCTTGTACTTTTGATGACTCCAGGATTGGCATTTTTCTACGGCGGAATGGTTCGTACGAAAAGCGTTCTCAACATGATGATGATGTCTATGGTGACAATCGGAATTGTGAGCGTGCTATGGGTTATTTATGGTTTCGAATTAGCCTTTGGATATAAGTCAGATTCACCTTGGTATGGCGGAATCGGGCTAAGTAATCTTGGTGGGCAAGTAAATGAGCTCGCCAATAATGGTGGCGTTTATCCAATTCCAGTACTCGTATTTGCTGCCTTCCAATTGATGTTTGCAATCATCACTCCTGCACTTATTTCAGGTGCAATTGCTGATCGTGCAAAGTTCACTTCATGGGCAGTCTTTGTAGCAATCTGGTCAACTGTAGTCTACTTCCCAGTGGCTCACTGGGTCTTCGCATTCGGAAACAAAGTTGGGGACACAGTTACTAGCACCGGATATCTTGCCGGTAAGGGAATCCAAGACTTTGCTGGTGGAACTGCTGTTCACATCAACGCCGGTGCCGCAGGTTTGGCACTTGCAATCGTTCTCGGAAAGCGCATCGGGTGGCGTAAAGAATCAATGCGCCCACACTCACTGCCACTGGTAATGCTTGGCTCAGGTCTCCTGTGGTTTGGTTGGTTTGGCTTTAATGCCGGATCCTCGCTTGCTGCAAATGGAATCGCAGGTCTGGCATTTATGAATACTCAGGTCGCAACTGCAGGAGCAGTCATTGGTTGGCTCCTAGTTGAAAAGATTCGCAACGGCCATGCAACTTCATTGGGCGCTGCATCGGGTGCGGTTTCGGGTCTTGTGGCAATTACACCAGCGTGTGCATTTGTTGCTCCTTGGGCTGCAGTAGTAATCGGTTTCATCGCCGGAATTCTCTGTTCGCTTGCAGTGAGCCTGAAGTACAAGTTCGGCTTCGATGATTCACTCGATGTCGTGGGCGTGCACCTTGTTGGTGGAGTCTGGGGTTCACTAGCGATCGGACTGTTCGGAACCAGCGCTGTAAATAGCATCGGACTAGACGGAATCTTCTATGGTGGTGGAACCGTCCTCCTTGGCAAGCAAGCGCTAGGTGTTGGTCTAGTACTTGCATACTCATTCATTGCAACTCTGATTATCGGATATGCAATCGAAAAAACTATCGGCTTCCGTGT
>Ga0209135_1000214_pt1 | contig 20846 bp, 20 predicted proteins | sample LauGreSBDMM110SD_4_FD_187570 | JGI IMG/M metagenome (GOLD analysis project Ga0209135, IMG submission 187570) | Freshwater lake microbial communities from Lake Michigan, USA - Su13.BD.MM110.SD (SPAdes) (version 3) | ecosystem: Environmental > Aquatic > Freshwater > Lake | place: Lake Michigan... | reverse complement strand
TAAAACCTGTAGAACCGGTCGGTCCTGTAAAACCTGTTTCACCTGTAGAACCAGTCAAACCAGTCGGTCCTGTAAAACCTGTAAAACCTGTGAAACCAGTAGCACCAGTAGGACCTGTGAAACCAGTTAAACCAGTAGGTCCTGTAAAACCTGTAAAACCAGTAGGACCCGTAAATCCAGTCAAACCAGTCGGTCCTGTAAAACCAGTAGAACCAGTGAAACCAGTAAAACCGGTAGGACCCGTAAATCCAGTCAAACCAGTAGGTCCTGTAAACCCAGTTTCACCTGTAGAACCGGTAGGTCCTGTAAAACCTGTTTCACCTGTAAACCCAGTCAAACCAGTCGGTCCTGTAAAACCTGTAAAACCAGTAGGACCCGTAAATCCAGTCAAACCAGTCGGTCCTGTAAAACCAGTAGAACCAGTGAAACCAGTAAAACCGGTAGGACCCGTAAATCCAGTCAAACCAGTTGGTCCTGTAAACCCAGTGAAACCTGTAGACCCGGTAGGTCCTGTAAAACCTGTTTCACCTGTAAACCCAGTCAAACCAGTCGGTCCTGTAAAACCTGTAAAACCAGTAGGACCCGTAAATCCAGTCAAACCAGTCGGTCCTGTAGAACCAGTAGAACCAGTAGAACCAGTAAAACCGGTAGGACCCGTAAATCCAGTCAAACCAGTCGGTCCTGTAAACCCAGTGAAACCTGTAGACCCGGTAGGTCCTGTAAAACCTGTTTCACCTGTAAACCCAGTCAAACCAGTCGGTCCTGTAAAACCAGTAAAACCGGTAGGACCCGTAAATCCAGTCAAACCAGTTGGTCCTGTAAACCCAGTAAAACCAGTAGAACCGGTAGGTCCTGTAAAACCTGTTTCACCTGTGAAACCAGTCAAACCAGTCGGTCCTGTAAAACCTGTAAAACCAGTAGGACCCGTAAATCCAGTCAAACCAGTCGGTCCTGTAGAACCTGTTTCACCTGTAAAACCTGTGAAACCGGTAGGACCCGTAAATCCAGTCAAACCAGTCGGTCCTGTAAACCCAGTGAAACCTGTAGACCCGGTAGGTCCTGTAAAACCTGTTTCACCTGTAAACCCAGTCAAACCAGTCGGTCCTGTAAAACCTGTTTCACCTGTGAAACCAGTGAAACCAGTCGGTCCTGTTTGTCCCGTGAACCCAGTAAAACCAGTCGGTCCAGTGAACCCAGTAAACCCAGTCGGTCCTGTAAAACCTGTTTCACCTGTGAAACCAGTAGAACCGGTCGGTCCCGTGAACCCTGTTTCACCTGTAAAACCAGTTAAACCAGTCGGACCAGTAAACCCTGTGAAACCAGTAGGACCCGTAAATCCAGTCAAACCAGTCGGTCCTGTAAACCCTGTAAACCCAGTAAACCCAGTAAAACCAGTATTACCAGTAGGACCCGTACACCCCGTAAACCCAGTTGGACCAATCGATGAAACCAATATATTCCAATAAAAAGGTGTCTCATCTGGCTGATTACACTTATTATTATCTCTTACACTGATATATGCAGCTCCGTCATAATAAACCACATCATTTATACTGTAATTATAACATTCATTCCATTGCCCTAAAAAATTAAATCCAATACCTTTTGACCCTGTGGGACCAGCAGCCCCTATTGAACCCGTTGGTCCCGTTGCCCCAATTCCTGCAGGTCCGGTTGCACCAGTTGCACCAGTTGCTCCCGCTGCACCTGTTGGTCCCATTGGTCCCGTTGCGCCAAATCCAGCAGGTCCTGTTGCACCAGTTGCTCCCGCTGAACCCGCTGCTCCAGCTGCACCTGTTGCACCCCGTGGACCGGTTGCTCCAAATCCGGCAGGTCCAGTTGCACCAGTTACTCCCGCTGCTCCCGCTGCACCAGTTGGTCCCGCTGCACCAGTTGGACCCGTTGGACCAGTTGCTCCAAATCCAGCAGGACCTGTTGGACCCGTATACCCTGTAACCCCCGTATCACCACGCTCACCTGTGGGTCCAGTTCCAATTGGACCTGTACAACCGGTGTCACCCGTTGCACCTTTGTATCGTGTTACTACAATTGGCGGTTCTTGTATATTGATAATAGTTGAAGCATTCACACTTTGTCCGCAAGTTTCCTGGTGTGATACTTTACATGATTTAATAATTGTATCCATTCTCTTACGTTGTGTTACATCACTGGATGACATATTATTATATACTATTTGAATATATAATAATACTCATTTTCTACTTACAAATCATACATAACAGTCAGATTCAAGCAGAATGAAAAATCAGAATGATTCATGTCCAATATTCTCCCATGGTCGTCAAACAGTTTAATTTGTAATCTCTGTATATCCACTGGACCAAAATATTTTCGCGGTTCTGTAATGACCTTATATTCATTGTTTGTAATGACATCGTTATATGAATTACCATACATTGAAATCCTCGCTAAAATATTGGGTTTCAATCCATTTTTTTCAAATGCGGAAATAAAAACATCATTTACGCTCTTATTAAAATCGTCCACCGCTAAATAAATGTACTTTATAGCATTGGGTTCTATCGCTTTTTCACTTATATAAATCGTTTTTCCTTTGTATAGCGGGTTAATGAATCCCAAATTCCAACCAATTTTGTTTGTTAAATACACTGTATCATTATTTCCTGCTATATCCGTGCCAAAATTCAGTACAATTTCCTCTATGTTTCCACTAATCGTCGGATACAATGGGTTCGGTTTTACAATGACACGATTGTTACCGCTACCACTTGCATCCGTATTCAATTCAAATATAACATACGAAAAAATATCATCGGGCTCCGTCATAATACCGTCAAACACTGGACATAGCACCTCATTGATTTTATTAATGAGCCCTTCCGCCGTATAATTTCCATCCGGTATAACCAATATTCTGTCTGCTTCATATCCTACACCATTGATTTTCTGGAAAATCTGCATTACAAAATAATTATTACCATAAGATGCAGATATCCCGTAGAAATCCCGCGGCAATTCGATTGCGGTCATCTGCATCGACACCACCTTGGATATTTTGGTGGGCAATTGAATGAGAAAATTGCTGCTGGATGTCGAATAAAAATTCTTGCGGAACCTTGTGTCCACCGTTATATTTTTTACAATGGTTCTCGTATTCAGTGGATTAATGACCCCCTGAAAATACTCTGATGGTTGGGAATGCATATATTGTGTAATCGGGCGTTCAATGATATTCTGCATTCTGGAGGTGGGCAACACTTCCGATTTAGGGATATCACTGGTATCCAAAATCATGTTTTTTTGAATGGTCAAATACGATTTATCGAGTGGAAATTTCGCGGCAAGTATTCTTTCTTTGGCTTTTTCCAGGAAAAAAATGAGGTCGCGCTTGAATTTCTTGTTAATATGCCCGCTGGACAGTAGTGTTTCGCGGATTTCATATTCTTTTTCTTCCACATCTGCAGCGGTATATTTCTGTTTGGGCAATTTGAAGAACTGTTCGAGGTCACTTACACTGTAATGGTCGATTTCCAAATCCATATCCATGGTTCTATTTCTTATAGTATTTGTAGGATTTTTGTTGCTCTCACCACCCGCATAAAATGTTCGGATATTGTATATGCCTTATTCCATTCGTAAAGTGCCTGGTAAAAAATGTTACCGCATAAAAAACACAGCAAATAAACGTGTTTTTTCTAAATGTTCGTCTCGTAAAAATGCAATCAAACAGTTGAAATTGTTGAGAGCCATTCAATATAATAAAACCTTCAAATTGTTACCCAAAGAACAACGTCCTGGGTATATTCGTGCCATGAAAAATAAACGAAAAACCATGAAACAACGAGTGTAAAAGAAAATTGGGTTTGTTTAAGATAACAGATATTTTTGTTATTTAGAAAAATAATAAAAATGCATATATTATATAAATATGTCAGAGGAAGTATTAGATATTAAATTTTATACATCAAAAGAAGATGACAAAGATATTATTACATATACCATTGATGGCAATTACGAAGGTATATTTATTGATAAAGATGGAAAACTGGTAGGTTCTATCACCGGAGATTTGACTGAGTCGTTAAAAAACAATACAACAATGTTAGGAATTTATAAAAACTACTTAGAACAAGAACAGAAAATTAGACAACAAAATAAACCTTCTATAAGTAAAAGTATGGGGAACCAATTTTCATTAATACGTGACAATTTGGGAAAAGGTATATGGAAGGGAGGTAGTAAAAAAACAAAATCCAAACGTTCCGCCAATGCTAATAAAACCTTGAAAAACAGGAAATAAATTATTTATCACTATTATCTAATTACATAATTGGTATCGTATACCCATCTGTATTTTATAAATGTAATGAATATGACTGTTCTTTTTGTTATTTAGAAGAATAATAAAAATGCATATAATATATATAAGTTATGTCAGAACAAGGTGATGTAGAAATAGTAAATCCAAAAAAATTTAATATAGAATTCTTGATTAATGAAGAAGATAAAAGTATTGAGTATATAATCTATAATATAGACATCAACGGTAATCCAGAATCTTATAAACAAGGTGTGTTCATTACCGCTAATGGTAAAAGTGGTGATTTTACGTATAATTTAGATCAATTTATTCAAAACAAACCTGAATTTTTAACAATTTATCAAGGATATAGTCAAGCAAAACCGCAAGAAAAAAAAGGGTTATGGTTTGGCGGTAAAAAAACCAAATCTACCCGTTCCTACAATGCAAATAAAACCCTAAAAAACAGAAAATAATTTAGAGTGTTTTTGTTTTCAATGTTTTGCTCTTTCGGCTCTTTTTACTATACACATACCCGCCAACGATTTTATTGTCTCCTCCAGCAGAGAGTCCTCCCCCACGTTTTTTCAATACAAAATTTTTAAATAAGTAATACAAAAAATATAAAATACCTATCAGCAATACTATTAAAATTAGACCATTTACTATCTTGGACAATGTGCAAAACATACCGGTATCTTCTGCTTTGCATTGAATAACAGAACCTGTCATAAGATGTCCCATAATTCCCGAACCGGCAATTCCACCTGCGCCTCCTGCTCCACTAGCAACTGCGCCTCCTGCTCCGCTAGCACCTGCACCCGAGTTGCCACCTGACATCATTTTCATTCTCGCTTTTCCCATTTGTTATGTTCTTATTATATACTTATAAAAAAATATAAAATGTTTTTTATATTTTTCTAAATGAACGCGGTAAGCGAAGAACAACAACATATCATAAATAATATACAAAATAACAAAAATGTAATTGTCGATGCTTGTGCTGGCTCCGGTAAATCTACCACCATATTATCCACTGCAAAAACCATGCCACACAAACGTTTTCTCCTCATTACTTACAATAAATCTCTCCGTAAAGAAATCATTGAAAAGGTGAATGAATTGCAACTCCGTAATATTGTCGTTCATACGTATCATAGTTTGGCGGTTGCGACATACCATCCAGACGCTCATGTAGACCGTGTCATGCGTCTCATTGTCGCGAATAATGAACCGCCCAGAATCCAATTAACCCCTTTTGACGTGGTTGTCCTAGACGAGGTCCAAGACATGACCTTTCTGTATTACCGTCTTGTTGTGAAATACATCAAGGATATTGGCGCCCCCATTTTGATGATGATTCTCGGGGACTACATGCAGGGATTGTATGAATTCAAGGGCGCGGATATTCGTTTTCTTACCATGGCAAACCAAATATGGACCGGATTTCCTCTGTTGTTCCACCCCGAATTTGTCGAATGCAAATTAAAAATGTCTTACAGAATTACAAATCCCATTGCAGATTTCGTGAATCATGCCATGTTAGGTGAAACACGACTGTATGCATGCAAAGAAGGAGAACCCGTTTGTTATATTCGCCGCAGAATTTACGAATTACAGCGTATTGTGGTGGCTACGATTCGTGATTTGATAGAAACCAAAAACGTACAGCCGAGTGATATTTTTGTGTTGGGTGGTTCCGTCAAAGGTCCGAATAGCCGTATCCGAAAAATAGAGAACGCGCTCGTGGAAAGCGGAATCCCTTGCCACGTTCCCATGATTGAAACCTCAGACAATTTCGATGAAAACGTCATCAAAGGGAAAATCGTGTTCTCGTCGTTCCATACATCCAAGGGCAGACAGCGTCCCTATGTGTTTATTGTGGGATTCGACAACTCTTATTTCAAGACCATTGCGAAAACTTTGGACCCCAACGTATGCCCAAACACGCTGTATGTTGCCACCACACGTGCATCTACCAAAATGTATTTGTTGGAGAGCGATGACTATCGTTCAGATAGACCGTTTAAATTCTTGAAATTGAAACACCATGAAATGAAGACGGCTCCCTACATTGATTTCCGCGGCATCCCACAGAGCATATTTGAAGATTCCGCCCACGGAGGTGGCTCCGGAGCCGGAGCCGCTCCCGCCGACGAAGAAACCGTTTTCAGGACCACGCCCTCTGAAATGACCCGCTTTATTTCAGAAGCCGTTTTGGAAGAAATTACAGTTCTGTTAGACCAAATTTTCATAAAAGAAACAGCGAGTCCATTCGCGAGTCCACCAGATGAAATCGCTCTTCCCACCGTATTGAAAACGCGTGCGGGCTTCTATGAAGACGTGAGTGATTTAAATGGTATTGCGATTCCTGCGCTCCTTTATGATTACATCATTAATCTGTATGATACCTCTGATGAGGAAGATGCGACTACGACTTCGACTGCTACCGCTACCGCTTGCCCATGTATCCTGTATGACATGATTGTTCAAACGATGTCCCAGACGAAACCCAACAAACACATATATTTGAAAGGAATTGTCCAACAATTGGACCCTGTATGTTCCTCCATCGAAGATTATTTGTATATGGCAAATGTGTATGAAGCCACACAGGAAAAATTATATTTCAAACTCAACCAGATTGAACGCGATGAATATACTTGGTTGACCCCCGATGTTCTCAGTCAATGCAAACACCGATTATTGTCTGTTCTCGAAGAAGAAATCATGATAGAGAAACCGGAAATCGAAAAGACGATTATTGATTGTGCCGATGAATTACCGCATGCTCTCATACAGCAATGTTTGTCGCCGTATTTTTCTGGCAAGGAAGTATTTCAATTTACCGCGCGAATCGATTTAATGACTCATTCCACGCTGTGGGAGTTGAAATGCACGACTGAAATCACGGCGGAACATATGATACAAACCGTGATTTATGCATGGATAATGAGAACCATTGACCCGAAGTTCTCGAAAACCGTGAAAATATTCAATATTCGAACAGGACAAATTCTGAGATTGGATGCTCGGAAATCCATCTTGGATAAAATTGTGGTTAGTTTATTGAAAGGCAAGTATGTCAAACAAGAACCTATTTCAGATGCCCTGTTTGTGAGAACCTGTCGCAAAAGTATTCATGCACACGCCGAGGTAGAGTGATAATCCAAGTATGAATTATATTTCTGTTTGACAAATTCCATAATTCTTGTATGTCCGATTCCGTAAGATTTTCCCTTTTGGACAGTAATATTTTCTTCGACTATTTCCACCACTGTATTTTATTTCGTTTGATAATTCGATTATCCAATTTTTATTATCAAATACATCTGACAAATAATAACTCATGAATGCATCTATCCAATCTCTCACTAACCTACATCTATCCGCTTTTGGAATGGACTGAAAAAATTGTCCCAATGTAGTCGAGCTTGTATAATATTTTTCTAATTCATCCAGTAGTTCCATTGGTGGCTGTGCCTGTTTTATAAATGTCATAAAATCTGGTTTTGTTTTATCAGAATATAATACATCAATTATTTTTGCTCTATACATAGAATGTTTATTCAAATCTTTTTGTCTTGCATTGAAATTCTTTTCATACCAAGTTTCACCGTTGAATGCTATAGAAAAAAAATAAAGTGGAATTGGATATATATTTGTTCCTTTCTTTATATTTTTTGAACCTTTTTTTTGGATTTCTATCTCGGTTGCACATTCAATGTTTGACATGTCTTCGAAACTAACTTCAGTAATGGTGGGTAGGTTTTTATGAATATAGTCTAACACGGTTTTTATCATTATAATTGACCCACTCCCACGGTCCAATGAAATATCTATCGAACATTCTTCATGATATTGTATGTGAGGAATATAAGCAGACACTGGTTGGTCATCATTATAACGAATCGATACATTTACACAATCTGCATAATTTATTCCGCCTATTTTTATGTTCCTACAGTATATTTCTCCTCTTGCAAATAAAATAGTATCTATTATTTGAAATGTATACTTTCCAACTTTTACAATTGTTTTTGTTGGTTCATTCCCATTCATATATATTATAATACAATAAAAAATATAATATACATCCCCTGTTGTTCTCATGTGCTTTATTTACAAATTGTTTGAATAAAATCCATAATTATTTTTTCATCCACACATTTCACTACTTCATAGTTCAAATCGGAACTGAATAACCAATCTGTATGATATTTCATGCATTTTTCCAAATAATTTGCGGAAATGTTTTCCTCGCCTTCTCGATTACGGATTTTGATTCGTTCGATACAAGTTTCCACTGGTATATCGAGATAAAATACTTTGGACAATGGAAAATCGCTTCGCATGTTCTCTGACATGGTTAAATATATTTGGTGCGAAATTGAATCAATGAGTCCATCGTCATACATCATCTTTGCAAAGATATTTTTGTCTGCTTCTATGGACCTTTCACACAGGATAATTTCGCAATCTGGATAGGTCGCCAACATTTTTTTGATTTCCGATAATCGAGTCATGAACGCGAGAATTTGAAATGGAAAAGCGTATGTTTTCTGGTCCTTGTAGAATTTTTCTAAAATGGTTTCATTGTTTTCGTCTTTGATAGTTGACCACAAGTCAACGGGTTCTTTTAATACACGTATACGAGTATTGTTTGTTTCTTTCAAGAATTGTTCTATTTTGTGAATCACCGTGGTTTTTCCAGCTCCAATATTGCCTTCAATCGAAATGATTTGAGGTTTTCTTACAGATGTAAGTGCTACTGGTATATCGACGGTGTTCTCAGACTTCATTTTATTATTGGGTTATTTTATATCCGTAAAATGACGGTATTTTATTCTACATCAATTTTACAACAAGCACAACCGGGATGGTTGTTGTAAAAAAAATCCGGACTGCTGGAATCGAACCAGCTACCTTTTGATACCTATCTATAACTGCTACAGTCAAAAGCTCTACCAAATGAGCTAAGCCCGGACAATATATCTGTTTGGTTTTTCTTTATATTGGTTTTGGTGTTTATATTTTTTATAGTTAGGACCCATAGGATTTAGTGTAGAATATAATTTTTTATTTTTTCAAATGACCTCTACAGAAGTTCTCACCTTGTATAACTTTGCGAGAACATTCGCATGCCATGCATTTATACTCATACATTCCATTTCCTACAGACTTTTTATTCGCTCTCCATGCTACAGAAGCGTCATCGAAATCAAATACAAACTCATTTTCCTTTAATTGTTGTTGTTTTTTGCCGCGTGTTATCATATTGTATATAGAGTTATGTGTATGTGTAGTCTAACAGAATTATTTATTATCAATTTTGTATTGGTGGTTTGTTCTCTCACTCCTATAAAATATATGCCTGTATAATAAAATGAACCAACACTATGATATTGTCATTATTGGTAGTGGAATGTCGGGTCTCTATAGTGCTTACAAAATCAAAAAAATGTCCCCTTCTGCATCCTTTATCATTTTAGAAAAATACAAAAAACAATGGCTCGGTGGTCGCACCAGTAACGACACTTTTTATGGAAGCGAAATTGTCACGGGTGCCGGAATCGGACGAAAGGGAAAGGATGTTCTTCTGTATGACTTGCTCCGAAAATTCCGTCTTCCGACACATGATTTCCCAGTAGACCCGACCATCGCTTACCACAACCCAGTGGATATACGGGCGACAGTCGCTCACTTGAAAACAGAATACAACAAATATAAAAAATACAAAAACATACCATTGACGTTTAAAGAATTCGCTCAACCGGTTCTCGGTGCATCTGCCTACAAAGATTTTATTATATCTGCTGGTTACAGCGACTACGAAAACGAAGACGTATTTGAGACGCTTTTTTATTATGGAATCGAAGACAATGCCTGTTGTTGGACCGCCTTTCATGTTCCCTGGAAACAACTTGTCATGAAATTATTTGAACACATTGGAGAACATTGTTTTAAATTTTCCAACAAAGTAGTATCTATTGAAGGGTCGGAGTCGCTGTATACAGTCCATACTGAAAAAGGGGTCCGATATTCTTGTAATAAAGTCATTGTTGCAACGACGATTGATGGGGTCCGTTCTTTCTTCCCGCAGCATCCCATTTACAAAGACATCGAAGGACAACCCTTTCTCCGACTATATGCAAAATTCGCAAAAGCATCTATTCCGGTGTTACGGGAATCTGTTCGTGGGTTCACTTTTGTGCCGGGACCCTTACAGAGAATTGTTCCGATAAATGCAGATACGGGTGTTTATATGATTGCTTACAATGACAACAAACAAACATTGGTTCTTAAAGATTATTTGAAAAATACACCCGAAAACAGAGAACTGTATCAAACTCTTTTAGAAAAAACGTTGGGATTGCCTGTCGGTTCTCTTCGCATTCTTGCATTAAAAGATTTTTATTGGAAAATCGGAACCCATTATTATAAACCATTGAACCGTCGTCTGTATTCTAGTAGGGAAGAATTTATGAAACAAGCACAGCATCCTGAAAAAGGAATCTTGGTAGTAGGTGAAGCAGTGAGTCGCAATCAAGGATGGACAGAAGGGGCTCTTGAAAGTGTAGAAGCGGCGGTGACCAAACAGTGGATTCGCACTTAAGCGCGCTTCGCGCGCATCCTGAAAAAATCTCTGTAAGATATATAGAATCAGTCATGGGTATACATTATTGCAACAAAGAAACAAAAGCCATCGTCGGTGGCAAAATCGTTCGTAAAGTCGTCATAAAAGGTGGAAAAGGACACAAATCGGTGACACGATATGCGGGTGGTAGAAAAATATCTACTGTTAGAAAACCCATTGTCCGCGCCCATATCATGCTGATTCAAACAGGTAAATTTGTACCAGGATTATTTAAGGACTGTTGCCGTAAAACCAGGAAAAATCGTAAATAAATGTGTTTGTTTGGCTTTATTTATCATGTACAATGAGCCCATTGAATTGTGCTTTCACAAGTTTTTCGAAATACTGTGGGTCTGTTTTCTGTTCTTCCAATACACTATTGATAGAATCGTTGTATTTTTTGAACCCTTCTGGGTCGGATTTTTTAAAGTTCTCTTCAAAATCATTCGCAATGATTTCTTTGAAGGATTCGTAATCCAGTCCAGACCATTCGTTCTCGCGATATTGGGGGGACTGTGATTTTTGTGGAGTATCATCATTCATTTCTCCGCCTTTATATAGTGTAATATGATGAATGATTCTATTCAATTTATCGTTTAGTTTTATTTCCAGATTCGTCAAACATGTATGTTGATATGCTTTCCGTTGTGTGTAAAAATAATTGAAAACATCCATTATATTTTTATCTATACCAGATATTTCATATTGGAGTAATTCCACTGCATTTTGATTGGTCGTCGTTCTCGTTGAATAACCAAAGTCAAGTAAAATCGCTCTACCAGAGGTTTGATTAAAATAACTATAGGTAGGATTAATGAGAACATTTTCATAATGAAAGTCGTTATGCGTATATCCGAATTGATGTAATCTGTGTAATTCATAAATTGCCATAAATCGGTATTTTTGGAAGAATGGTGTGCCAATAAAGTCAGACAGTGGTTTATAATTATCCATTAGTTCCATTGCAATGAGATACACATCGCGCTCAAATATTCGATGAATAACCTCGGTGTTCTCCGTGTTTTCAAGTGAGTTTAAAATTACACTATAAAAATCGTTTTTTAATTTTTTTTTGAATTTGTTTGAAGAAGCAAATACAACAGATGGACAGATTGGTTCGAAATATGACATTTCGTCCGTAAATGATTTGTGGAAAATGTCCTTTTGTATGAGAATCTCGGTATGTGTGCTTGCCGAGCACAATTTCAAGAGAATTTTATTCACCGGCATATTAAATTCATTCGACCGGACTGTTCTATATGGACTGATTATGCCTTCCTTAAGAGTAGCCACAAGAATAGTGCTGGTGGTTCCCCTGGTAGAAAACACAGAGAACGTTGAATTATTTACAAAATGATTGATAGCGGTTTGTGGTGTAAATGACGATGTAATACGAATACCCCCATTTAATTTCCTGGTTTTATTATGTCGGTTTGTCATGGCACTGGTTTTCTAGTATCTATGATATGTAATTTTTATTTATTCTATTCTGAAATCAAACAATATATACTTTTTTATTATGTATTGTTCTTGTGGCGCGCGAAGCGCGCCTAGGTGGTCATCGCGTGGTCATCGTGTGGTCATCTGCGGTCATCGCCTGCCTGTTTAATTCCCTTCATATTTGTGTGAAGGAAAAACGGTTTTGTGGGTTTCTTCCAACATTTCAACCAACTGCTCTGCACTAATTGTTTTGTCGGTTTTCAACAAGTCGGCTCCTTTGGATATAAATTCCTTTGAATTCTGTATGATAAATTTGGCATATTCATACGCGTCTTCAATGATTTTAATGATATCATTGTCAATCATTTCTTTGTATTTCTCGCTGCCATTTGGATACAACACATGTTCTCCCATTCCATAATACACAATCATCTTGTTTGCAAGACGAAACGCTTCTTCAAAATCACTCATCGCACCTGTCGTAACACTGATACCGAAAAAGACTTCTTCTGCAATACGTCCTGCCAATAAAATCATCAAGTGTTCAAACAGAGATTCTCGTGTGAAAATGGTGGATTTGGGGCTGTCAAACACAGTATATCCAGGCGAAGTTGGCGCCGATAAATTGATGACTACCTTTTTGACTTTCGCGTGATTTTTCGACAACAATCCTACAACAACATGTCCCATTTCGTGAATGGCGATGTGGTCAATGATATTCTGTGTGAAATCATGCTCATTTGGTTGCCATCCGACCAACATCTTGTTGAAAACCGTTTCGACGTCTTCGTGTAAAAAGACTTCGCGACCATTTCTCAGTGCATTCAGCATGGCTTCATTCAAGATGTTCTCTATTTGGGCACACGAGAAACCAGCGGTTAATTCAACGAGGTCATCATCCGTGATTTCTTCTGAGCGGGGTTTTCCTACAGAGTGTATTTTGATGATTTCCCTGCGGGTTTTCTCGTCCGGATTTCCTATGTAAATGCGTTTGTCAATGCGTCCTGGGCGGATGAGTGCGGGGTCCAATAAATCCGCACGGTTTGTTGCTCCGACTACAAAGATTCCTGTGTTGGGTTTGAAGCCGTCCAATGCTACTAATAGCTCATTGAGTGTGTTGTCTCTTTCGGCGGATGAAGCTTCTGCGTCTTTTCCGCGGCTTCTTCCGAGTGCATCGATTTCATCAATAAAGATAATACAAGGAATATTCTTTTTTGCCAGTTGAAACATTTCGCGAATGCGGGATGCACCGACACCCACATATTTTTCTTGGAATTCTGAACCGGAAACTGCAATGAAACCGCATCCGGCTTCCCCCGCGAGTGATTTGGCAAGGAGTGTTTTGCCGTTTCCTGGGGGTCCTTCGAAGATGATTCCCTTGGGAATGCGCACATTGAATCGGGCATATTTCGTGTGGTTTTTGAGAATGTCGACACATTGGTCGAGTTCCTTTTTAATGGAATCGTATCCCCCTATATTCTTGAAATTGTAAGGGGATTTGGTAATCACTTCAAAGTTCTCCGACTTCTTCTTGCGAGTGCGTTTTTGATTGAAATAATCATCCTCGGGTTCATTGGGGTCGTCATGAGTTTCTGTGTTATAGAAATCTGCGAATGGGTCTGACATAGAATTTTTGTTTGTAATAATGATACTGATACCGGGAATAGGTGCGAATGTCCCATTACGAAGTGGTGCTGTATTATCAGCGACTTTATAAATGTCTTCGTTTCCCATAATTTCGTCTGTTTGTATTGTAATATTTTTTGAGTTTAATCGTTTCAGATAAGTTTCGTAGTATTTTTTTGAAAATGGATAATTGTGTTTGACCATTGCGATTGCGGATGGTTTGTGAACCACACCCGGTTTACGGACATGAATAAAAAAGGAAGTGCATACAGATGACCACAGGAATAAGAAACATGTATAATTCACCATTATATATATTCCGAAGTTGTTTTTATGTATTTATTACTCATATATTTTATGTTTTGTTCTCTATTCAGCTATAAACAATAATAAGAGGTGCCCCGTATTCACTATAAGGGATGGATTTTGAGGTTGACCTTTCTAAACCCATTACTGTATTTAATGCAGACAATCGGCGTTCCAAGGGGTCCATTCGTCTGGGTAATTTTCTGGTGTAGAATTTAAATGCCCATTCAAATTGGAGTGCTGTTTGCCAAGTTGGAAACCCTTTTACATACAATACACGTCGCCATGAATGTCCTTTATTGACTTTTATGGTTGTAGCATGCGCTCCGCCTTTTATTTCTTTATTATGTTGTCGTAGGCGATGGTCTACGTTGACCGTTGCACCTACATACGTTGATTTATCAGTGCATTCCAGTAAATATACAAAAAATTCTTTGGAGTCGGATGGTGGTGGTTCTGGTTGTTCGTTTGTATGTTCGTCCATCATATATATTATATAGAACAACAAGTATATTGTTTTCCAGATTGTGGAGAACCGACACATCCCCCGGTTTGGTAGGTACAAACACCGTCTTGGAAATAGTAGTTGTTGGTTCCTAATTGAGTGGCACAATAGTTGCACATCCAATCACATCCCGTTCCTGGTCCAACAGAAAAACTAATGCAGTTATATCCTCGTTCATCATTTACGCAGGTCTCTTCATTGGCTTTTACAGAAAAAAACAGAGAAATCAGTGTGAAAACAGTGGTAGCGAATCGCATTCTATATATATATCTTACAAAATAATTTATTCCGGTTCTCTTATTTCATAGTTTTTAGTACAGTGTATGAAAGAATACATAATATATAAGTGATTATTCCTGCGGAGAACGGTGATGGATTTTGAATGTGATACAACAACATTTTGAAATGGACATATTTGGATTGTTCAAAATACTTTGCTTCTAAACCACACTTGTTCTCGTCCTCTCTACATGAGTTTGCAGTTTCATATGATATTTCACCTGTTTGAATGTCCTTGGTGCCAAAATACATGCATTTATCATATATGGCAGGTTTGTAATGTGCACAATTCCTACAACTTTGAAGATTAACATTCTTTATAATTTTTGCATCAAGTGTATAGCATAAAAACAATAATTTCCAAAACATAATATGTTGGTTGGTAGTATATATTTATGTTGTTTTATAGATTCACTGATTTTTCAGTGTGTTTTTGAAAAATGTTCTCATTGAATATTTTTCAAAAAGGGTTTATAAAAGAAATCTAACAGGAAATACTTTTGTTGGATAGTTTCATTTGCAAGAGTTTTGTTTTTCTTTGAATGAGAACCTGTTGGTTATTTTTGATGGATTTTTGGAGGGTCCCAGTTGGGTGGAATAAAAAACAAAACTACTTCTTTTTATTTTTTATTTTAAGAAATTTTTTAAAAAACGGCTCTCTCTCTCGCAAAAAAAGTAAACAATTAGAAACATTTCGAAACAATTAGAAACATTTTTTAACTGCATAAAATATATTTTTTACAACTTTATTATATAAACTCTTACGATATTCATAGACATTATATAATATTATCTATTTCCTCAATTTTCCTCAATTTTCACTCATTTTTCCTCATTTTTCCTCAATTTCTATCAAAAAAGTAAACATTTCGAAACAATTAGAAACATTTTTTAACTGCATAAAATATATTTTTATGATTTTATAACACAGATTGTTATTATAATTCGTCTCAACACAATTACGATTTCACTTCCTCAATTTTCCTCAATTTTTACTCAATTTCCCTCATTTTTCCATGTTACGTTATTACAGTTCGTTTTTTTTCAGTTATTTTTACAAAATGTTCTCATTGAATATTTTTCAAAAAGGTTTTATAAAAGAAATCCAACAAAAGTATTTCCTGTTGGATAGTTTCATTTGAAATGTTTTTATTTTTCTTTGAATGAGAACCGGTTGGTTATTTTTGATGGATTTTACACCTTTTATCTTTTCAAACGCCCATTATACACAATAAGCGAATATATTATTTATATAATCGTCATCCCATACCCACTCCATATCATATATAGATTTTGTGATATCTAATTCAATAAAACATTTGATTCCTTTTATTTTTGAAAAATATGTATATTGTTCATTATATTTATCTATAATATCTTTGTCTATCCATACTATCCATTTATCAGTTGGTAAAATAGACACATTGATATTTTTTGCGTAAGACAAAATAGTTCCGTTGGGGTATCCACGTAATTCAAATTGTAATTGTTTGGTTTCTTCACTTTCTATATTATCAAATTGTATAAGATAAAACATTAATTATAATAAGAAGTTATCTTTAAACTGTTATTATAATTATATAATAATCGGCGTTTGAAATGTTAAAAGGTGTAAAGGGTCTGGGGTGGAATAAAAAAACAGAATATACTATCTTTTTCTATTTTTTATTTTTAAGAATTTTTCAAAAAACGGCTCTCTCTCTCGCGCCCGGAAACCTTAAAAAATTCCTTCTGAAGGAATAATTATGCCTTCTGAAGGAATTTGTTATAGATTTTTTACTGCATATATTTTAAAAAATAACTAACCATATAACCAATTATGCTATTAAATCTGGCATTCCTCATTTTTCCTCAATTTTCACTCATTTTTCCTCAATTTTTCCTCAAAATTCCTCAAAAAATTCCTTAAAATTCTGTCAGAAGGAATTTTATACAACTGCATATTTTTCTTAAAATAAAATCTATAATATCATAATCAATAACAATTATAACATAATATAATATTTTATAATTTCCTCATTTTTCCTCAATTTTCCCTCAAAAAATTCTTAAAAGAAAATATTCATGGTATATGTTTTTATTTTTCTTTGAATGAGAACCTGTTGGTTATTTTTGATGGATTTTTGGAGGGTCCCAGTTGGGTGGAATAAAAAACAAAACTACTTCTTTTTTATTTTTATTTTTAAGAAATTTTCAAAAAACGGCTCTCTCTCTCGCAAAAAAAGTAAACAATTAGAAACATTTAGAAACATTTTTAGAAACATTTAGAAACATTTAGAAATATTTAGAAACATAGTTTAACTGCATAAATCACGTTTTATTTTATAAAATTATAATATGTTATTATAATTACACATGTAATTTATATAGTTCACTTCCTCAATTTTCACTCATTTTTTACTCAATTTCCCTCAATTATTCCTCATTTTTCCTCAATTTTCACTCATTTTTTGGTTAAATAACTTAGAAATAAAACCTTATAATAGATAAATGGTAAATTACTCAAATATCAGTATATATAAAATATATTGTAAAGACCCTTCCATTATCTATTTTTATATAGGTTCAACAACAAATATTATTGTAAAGCGTTCAATCCATAAACGTAATCTGGTCTCAAGACCTAATGATTTTTTATCGACAATGATTAATAATAATGGTGGATGGGATAATTGGAAAATGGATATTATAGAAAAATATGATTGTAACACAAAATGTGAATCCATTGCACGAGAACAATATTGGTATAATTTATTAAATTCTGCACACCCACAAAATATAAATAATAATGCAAGTGATACCCAACAAATATTATCGCCAAATGACTGCATATACTGTAAGAAACATTTTTCAAGAAAAGACAATTTGAAACGTCATTCTCAAATATGTAAATCAAAGCAATTAATAGAAGAACAAAAAGCAAATAATCAGTTTGTTCTTGCAAATACAACATCAAATATATTAACAAATCCAACTACAATACCTGCATCACATACACCGAATGTTCTCGCAAATTCAAATAGCATGAACAACAATTCAAACAACACAAATAATACAATAATAAATAATATTACAAATCCAGTAACTATTATACCACTTGGTCAAGAAAATTTGGTTGAATTTTTTTCTGATGAAGAACAAGTGCGTATATTAAAGAAAATGTTTAGTTGTTTTATTTATTTGATTGAATATGTACACTTCAGTGGGAAATTTCCACAGTTTGCAAACATGCGAATTACCAATCTAAGAAGTAATACAGCATATTTGTATGATGAAGGTGATAAAAAGTTTGTTGCACATGACCAGAGCGAAGTAATTGCAGAAGTGATTTCAGAAAGGTTGACCGATATTTCAAATTTCTTTGAGAATGTAAAAGATAAATTGAACGAAAAAGAAGTCAATAAAATCACAGCGTTGATAAATGAATTGGAAGAGCAACGATTAAAATACACAGAATACCAACGAAAATTAAAATTCATGTTGTATAACAAACGTCACATGGTAAATGACCAGAATAATTAAATAAAATATATAATTTATGTTTGTAATTATATATTTTTGATGTAAATTTGTGCAGTGGTTTATACAGTTGGTTCAGCAGGGGGTTCCGCAGGAGTTTCCGCAGGGGTTTCCGCAGGAGTTTCAGCAGGGGGTTCAGCAGGGGGTTCAGCAGGGGTTTCAGCAGGAGTTTCAGCAGGAGTTTCCGCAGGGGTTTCCGTAGGGGTTTCTACGATGGGTTCCGCAGGTGGTGCCACAGGGAGTTCTACGATGGGTTCTGCAGGTGGTGTTGGCAGTGGGTCCGGAGGACCAAATGATAAACTAAAATTGTCGAAAAGATATTTATTAACATAAGTATCCAGATAACTATCATCTGTTCCCCAGTTCTGGTAATCTTCATTAATAAGTCTTGCATAAATGCATTTAACATTTAAATTTTCCCGTGAAAATAAATTAATACAGATAGTAGCTTCTGTGTGAGGTATCACTTGTGAAACATAGAATGTGTAGTATTTGATTTCTTGGGTAGAAGTCAATATAAGAGGTCTTTCTAAGGTTACAATTGATTTATCGTAAGGGTTCATTATACTATAAAAATATATTTTATTTGAGAACACGTTCTTCTAAATGTTGACCATATTCATTGTAGTTATAAAAAATTACAATGAACTAATTTAACCGCAGAGGTTTCTGGTTTCTCGATTTACTTTTTATTCATAACAATTGAGTTATTATATTTCTTAGAACATCCTCTTTTATGAGCACTCAATGATGCTTTTGTAGAACATGTAAATGTATTACACAAATCACATGTGAAGCATCTTGTTTTAACATAGGCATATTTTTGTGATAAATACTTATCCAATTCTGGAAATTTTAAATCTTCTATTTGTGATGTCATTTTTTTACTAAAATCTTTTAAGAGAGTCATCAATGAATCTTTTTGTTGAATATACACTTGATATTCTTGATTGATGCTATCTAAAATTTCTTTAGAAATCGTATTTTCCTCATCATCTTCATCCAAATCTTTAATTTTTGGAGATAAGTTGTCAATAATATCGACTGCAATACGAATTTTATCATGTGAGTATCCACAATTTTGGACATACACAAGAATTTGTCCTTTATGGATATCGATTTGATAGTTTTGTTTGAATGATATACCTGAGTTTTGTGACAAAAAGATTCCGTTAATACATTGATTTTCAACATCAATTATAAATTTAGCGATTTCCTCTTTGTCTATGTTGTATTTATAGTCTTTGTTCTCAAACATAATGGTAGGTTTATCCAAACGTTTCATTATAAAATCTCCAGCGGATTTTGTAGTAGAAGTGTTTTTGATTTCAGCATTCTGATACATACTGTTTAAAATGGTCGATAAGTTCTCTTCGCCGAACTTGCCTTTATTCGATGAAACATTATATTTACCAAGAAATTCGCCGAGTTCCTCTTGTAATTTGGTTTGAGAAGTTAATGAGATAGAACTAGTTTCTTTGAGAACATTAATGTTCTCGTTAATACGGTTCTCGCTAGCAGTAAAAAAAGCATATAATGGTTGTTGTATTGTTTGCATCATAGAGTTGTATTTGGTTTCAAAATTATGAATAAACTCTTGTAATGATTTATCGTTGTTCATATTTTTAGCCAATCGATTGGTGTCTTCAGCAATTAACGTGTGCAGATGATTAATCGTATTTTTTATTTGAGAGTTCAAATGGTCATGATTTTTTGGGATAACATCATTTAATATCAACGTAGTCTTATCGATAAGATGACTATTATTCTTCTCTATAAGAGTTGAGAGCTTTTCGTTTGTAGTAAGAGTATTATTATGAATGACTTGTCGAACATCCTCAATATAATCTTTTTTCAAATTAATAAACTGTATCATCATATTATTAGCAATATCAGTATTTAATTTTGAAATGTTCTCATTGATATTAGATAAGTTGTTTTTTATATAATCTATTTGATTACGATTTTCATTGATATAAGAAAGCAGTTGAGCATTAATATTACTATTAGCATCGGTCATCTCATTGAAAATGTTCTCGATGAAGTCTAATAACAGAAGGTTTGTAGATTCTATATCTATGTTATTGTTCTCATTATAGAATTCCCATATTCTTTTGTTATTTATAACAATTTCATACTCATTATCGTGTTTGCTCATAACAATATATATCTTTATATTCTTTTTTCTTTATATTCTTTTAAATTAAATTAAGTTTTTGTTAATTTTGATTAAAAATTTGAAAATCTTAATC
>Ga0209135_1000210_pt1 | contig 20953 bp, 19 predicted proteins | sample LauGreSBDMM110SD_4_FD_187570 | JGI IMG/M metagenome (GOLD analysis project Ga0209135, IMG submission 187570) | Freshwater lake microbial communities from Lake Michigan, USA - Su13.BD.MM110.SD (SPAdes) (version 3) | ecosystem: Environmental > Aquatic > Freshwater > Lake | place: Lake Michigan... | reverse complement strand
CTGATGAAGTGCTTTTGTCATCTGCCACCAAAGAGATCCTGCCAGTCACCTTGATCGACTCCAAACAAGTCGGCCTAGGCAAACCCGGGCCCATGTATGCCAAACTCTATGCCATTTACCAAGAGGCGAAAGTGTAGCATTAAGCCCGACCCTAAACCGATGATTTGATCAACCACTCGGGAGTATTCGATGCAGAGATAGCCCCTAGCTCGCCGAATGAGTTTCAAAACTAAGGTCTACCCAGTGATGCAAGCTTCTTTTATTGGTAATGAGCAACCATTAGCAGAATTGATTTTGAAAATAATTTCTTGGTAGCATCAATCTTCTGCAACAAAAAAGCCACTGACTTTAAAAAAAACAGTGGCTTTTAAAGTGGTGGGCCCACCAGGACTTGAACCTGGGACCAAAGGATTATGAGAAAAGACACTCAAAAAACCTTCAATGTTTACGCCAAACACTTGAGATTTGTTCTTCGCTAACTCAACAGAAAATTCGCAGTTTCAATCGAGAAAACTGCTTTTAAATGCGTGTATCTGCATCTAAAAGGCAAGAAAAAAGCTACTTGTAAGTAGCTTTTTAGTGGTGGGCCCACCTGGACTCGAACCAAGGACCAAAGGATTATGAGCAGCCTCAATAAAAAATAACCTATATAAATCAATAGGGTAAAAGCGATCTATTGGAGTGTGGAAGCAAATGTGGAAGCAACGATTTTGCCAAAAACTCTTGGTCCACATCCTTTGATTACTTCCAAGTTAGAGCGAGATCTGACCACTTGGGTAATAAACAGGGAATACCCCAGTTGTAGACGACCGGTCTAATCTTAAACTGGACTTAATGGTTTTGTTCTGACGCGGGTCAGTCAGGACAAAAAATTAATGAACCACTTTAAGTGCAGCCACGGAAAGACGCAGTTCAAATGCCTGCTAAAGAGCGACTTCTAAGTTTGCATCAAGTTAGTAAAAATTTTGGTGGCGTACAAGCCGTGAAGAATTTGAGCTTTGATGTGAATTCAAATGAAATTGTGGGATTGATTGGACCCAACGGATCGGGGAAATCTACGACAGTAAATTTGATTTCAGGTGCTGTACCACCTAGCTCTGGAGACATTATTTGGCGAAGCCAAAATGTCAACAAAATTCCCATCAGCCAGCGTGTACCACTTGGCTTAGCGCGAACATTTCAAACCACTAGCTTGCTTGCAGAGTTCAGCGTAGTCGACCAAGTTTTGACTGCTTGTCACACTAGCTACCGCGTTTCTCCTTGGCGCTCAGTTCTAAGAATGAAAGACGCAAGGGCTCAAGACGAAGAACAAATCAAGAAAGCTAAAGAGTTGGTGGAATTTGTAGGTTTGGGGGATGTAACTAACGATCTGACATCGACGATTTCATCAGCACAGCAACGGCTACTGATGATCGCGACTGCGATGGCAGCAGATCCAAAACTAATTTTGCTAGATGAACCAGCTGCAGGAATGGTGGCAAAAGAGCGTAAAGAATTGGCTAACGTCATCAAGCGAATTCGAGAGCGCGGATTGGCTGTTTTGGTCATTGAACATCACATGGGACTGATCATGGAAGTGTGTGAACGTATTGTGGTGCTGAATTTCGGTGAAAAAATCGCTCAAGGTAAGCCAGAGGAAATCCAGCGTGACTCTGCAGTCATTGAAGCCTATCTGGGTGGGGTGCATTGATGCTACATATTAAGAACTTAACAGCTGGTTATGGCAAAGTAAATGTTTTGCACGGGATTAGTCTTGATGTGAATGAGCGTGAATGTGTAGCACTTATCGGAGCAAATGGAGCTGGCAAAAGCACCACCTTGCGCTGTATCTGCGGTCTTAACGAAGTGCGCTCCGGTAGCATTGAATTCTTGGGCGAACGTTTGGATGGAATGAGCGGGCATGCAATTGTTCGCAAAGGCATCACCATGTGTCCTGAAGGCAGGCAAGTATTTGCAGAAATGTCAGTTGTCGAGAATTTAGAAATGGGTGCTCATATCCGCAACGATAACGAGCAGCAAAGTGATGTGGAAAAAATGCTCGATCTCTTTCCTGTTTTACGTCAACGCGCCAAGCAACGGGCCGGAACCCTTTCAGGCGGTGAACAAGAGATGTTGGCAATAGCTCGAGCTCTGATGGCACGACCAAAACTTTGCATCTTCGATGAACCTTCGTTAGGCTTAGCTCCGAAAATTGTTGAAGAAGTAGAACAGATCTTAGCTCGCATTAAGGCAATGGGAACAACCATCGTTTTAGTTGAACAAAATGCAGCAATGGCATTGCGATTGGCAGACCGAGCTTATGTTTTGGAAGCGGGCGAAGTGGTGCTTCATGGCACAGGGCAAGAATTAAAAAATGACCCGCAAGTGAGTAAAGCCTATTTGGGCTATTGATACAGAAGTGGCACCCCAAAAGTGGGGGCATACAAAAATTTTTAACTGGAGACAACAAATGAAATTTAAAACCCCTTTAACTTTGGCCGCACTGGTAATTAGCGCGGCCTTATCTCCCGCGGTTCATGCATCCGAGGAAGTTTTGGTACTCGGTGTTAATGATGCATTGACAGGAGGAGGTGCCGTTTACGGCTTGCCTCAGGCTAACGCTGTTCAAATGGCGGCTGATGAGATCAATGCAGCAGGCGGCATCAAGGCAGGTTCAATCACATACAAACTCAAAGTGATAACCTCGGATGATAAAGCCAACCCAACAGAGGCTACCAACAGTGTACGAAAACTGATCGACCGTGATAACGTGAAATACCTTGTGGGTTTTTGCTGCTCTGGATCAACCAGTGCTGTTGCTTCCTTCATAGCCAAAGAGGACGCACTTATGCTGGTGGGCAATGCTGCAGAACGTGCGATTACGGCCCAGGGTATTCCTAATGTATTTCGGACACGACCACCGGCAGACTTCACTGGCTCCGCAGCCGGTACATTTGTCGCACAAAAGGGTGCGCGCAATGTCGCGGTCATTGGCGCTTTAGAAGTGGGGTTTTATACCCAATATGTTGATGCATTCGAAAAAGAGTTGAATAAAGTTGGCGGCAAAATCATCGCAAAAGAAGCATTTGGGCTTCGTGATCGCGATATGACACCGCAATTGACAAAAATTCGAGGACTCAAACCTGACGCAATCCTGGTCGTGGGTTACGTTGAGCCCGCAGCATTTGTTTACCGTCAGGCGGTGGAGTTGGGCCTTAATGTACCGCGTTATGGTTTTACCAGCGGCAGCGAAGAGCAGTTTCTGAAGGTGGTGACAAGCGCCCAAATGGAAGGCGTTTGGGATCTCCGCCCAACAGAGCTGACCATAGAAGCTTTGGGGCCACAGGCCAAAGCATACGATGCGAATTACAGAAAAAAATTCAACCAATCACCAACACCTAGTTCGCCCTATGCCTATGACCAAGTTTATGTGCTGAAGAATGCGATCGAACGTGCTGGCAGTGCCAAGGATGCAAAGAAAGTCGCTGAAGCTGTGCGTACATTGCCTATCCCTAAAGAGGCAGTCATGAAGTACATGGCTAACGATGGAAGTGCCATGTTCGACCAGAACGGTCAGGCCTACACGTCAAATGGCGCTTTCCAGTGGCAAAAGGGCAAGTGGGTTTTCGTGTCGGAGTTGCCATCCGATAACAAAGCGTACTCACAATTTTTGCGCAGCATCCGCAAATAAGTCCAGCGCTTAACTGGCCAACATCTCGCGACTCAGTCACACACTGAGTTGCGGGGGTTTCTGTCTCCCTCAGTTGGCATATTCGAACTGTGAAATGCGATGAATGAATTTTTGCAACAAATACTCAATGGACTTGCTATTGGTTCCGTCTACACATTGGTAGCGCTTGGACTTACCGTAGTTTTTGGAATTTTAGGAATAGCGCATTTTGCGCATGGTTCATTGGCCATGTTTGGGGGCTACTTAACGTTCGTATTTTCCACATCGATGGGACTTTCTTTCTTTGCCAGCATTGCAATGGCCATGCCAGTAGGTGCGGTGATGGGCATGCTCATAGAGCGCTTGGCATACCGACCTGTACGTGATGCGCCTCACATCAATGCCTTCATCATTGCTTTGGGTCTAACAATGATGTTGGAAGGCGGCAACTTGCTGTTGTTTGGGGCCGATCAGGTGATCATTCAAACACCGTACCAGCAGGTGTTTGACTTTGGAGGAATATTCGTTGCTCAGTTACGAATGGTTGTGATCGTTACAGCAGTCACATTGGTAGCAGTTGTGACGCTACTACTTTTAAAGACGAAAACTGGTAAGTCAGTTCGCGCCGTGGCTCAAAACCGCCATGCTGCGGTGCTGATGGGTGTGAATGTGAACTTTGTCTCATCTGTTGTATTTGCTATTTCTTCCGCTCTAGGAGTGGCTGCAGGTGCATTAATTGGCGCTTTGTTAGCTCTTGCTCCTGGTGTGGGTGAAAGTTTTGCGGTGAAAGGCTTTGCCGTTTTGATATTGGGTGGCCTTGGTTCATTGCCAGGCGCTATTTTGGGCGGCCTGGTTTTGGGTGTCAGCGAGTCCTTGGCAGCAGGCTTTTTATCGTCGGCCTACAAGGATGTGATTTCCTTCTTAATCATGATCTTGGTCTTGCTGGTCATGCCACAAGGCTTGATGGGGAAAAAATGAGACGCCTAATTACCAAGCCTTTGATGTTAAGCATATTAGTTGTTGCGTTTGCATTGGCCATGCCACATGCATTCAAATCTCCCTACTACATTCATTTGATGACCTTGGCATTGATTTGGATTGTGCTTGCGCAAGGCCAAAATCTAACGCAAGGATTTGTTGGTTATGTGTCGATCGCGCAAGCGGGATTTATGGGCATAGGTGCCTACATATCCACCCTATTGACAATGAACTATGGTGTTTCAGTTTGGGTAACGCTAGTGATTGCGCCTTTGCTGACTGGCGTAATGGCAATAGTTGCGGGGTATCCGAGTCTCCGAGTGAAAGGACACTACTTTTCAATTGTCACATTAGCTTACAACATGGTTATCTTTATTGTGCTGATGACGTTTCGCGCTCTTACTGGAGGCGAAGCCGGTATACCTGATGTGCCACGCCCAAGTGAGCTGACACTCTTTGGGCATGTTTTCAGTTTCGAAGGTCGTAGCAATCTCAATTATTACGCCCTTGCTTTGTCAGCAGCAGTTTTGGCAACCATCGTTTGTGCCTTAGTTTTGCACTCTCGTGCAGGACGAGTGATGTTGGCAATCCGCCAAAACGAAGACCTCGCAGAAGCTATGGGAGTCATTACTTCACGCTACAAGTTGTTTGCGTTTGTGATGAGTTCAATATTGGCTGGTTTGGCTGGTACTCTTTATGCTCATTACATCGGCTTTTTAAATCCTGAGCCCTTTGGCGTCGATCAATCTCTGAATATTATTTTGGCGGTCATTTTGGGCGGAAGCGGTACGCTAGCAGGCCCCATAGTTGGCGCAGTTTCGGTCACATTTTTGCCTGAGCTTTTACGGTTTGCTGACAGTTTTAGACTCATCACATATGGTTTGATTTTGGTGGTGGCAACTATCTTTTTGCCTAAGGGGCTGGTGCCCTTAGTTACCTCCTTGTGGCGGTGGTTACGTGCAAGACAATCGATCCCAAGTGATAACAAGCCTACAAGCAAGGCATGAAGAAATGATCTCAGGAACAGAAGAGCTGTCCAAACGTGCAGCTCGCACAATCGAAGCAGCAGATCAATTTGCTCAACGGCACCTAGCCACGAATGCAGCTCAATGGGGAAAGGGTCTTTTTGACCGTCGTGCTTTGTTTGAGCCTGCTGGTGCTTCAGGATTATTGAGCCTACAAGTGCCGATTGAGTTCGGTGGATTAGGTCTGTCTTTTGGTGACAAGGTCAAGGCTCTGCAAAAGCTAGCGCGGATTGATTTCAGTGCTGCTATGGCGTTGGTGAATTCACACAATGTTGCAGCGCAGTTGGTGAAAGCATCGCCCAATGAATTGGCACCTCTTTATGTAAGTAATTTAATGCGTGGCAGTATCGTTGCATGCACTGCACTGACAGAGCCGGATGCCGGATCAGATGTAGGTCAAATTCAAACCACTGCTATCCGAAATGGTGATGGCTGGTTACTTAACGGTTCTAAGACTTGGATCATCAACGCTATTCATGCTGATGGTGTCGTGGTTTACGCCCAAACTCAAGTGGGCTCAGGTGTAAAAGGAATTGCGGCATTTTTTATACGTGCTGACTCTCCAGGTTTTGAGCGTGTTGTCGTTGACACCAACAGCGCACTGAGTAGCATGGGTATTGGTGGATTACGCTTGACGAATGTCTATTGCGATTCATCTCACATGCTTTATGAACCAGGCAAAGCGTTCGTCGACATCATGGGAGCTATCAACCGTGCGCGTACTTACGTTGCGGCAATGTGTTGCGCAATGGTGTCTCAATCCTTGACCGATGTGAGCGTTTATGGTCATAAGCGAACTGCATTTGGCCAGTCTTTGGATCAATACCAAGGTTGGCGTTGGCAGATAGCGCAAGCTGCAACAGCATTACAAGCAGCTGAGCTCTTGGTGAGGGAAGCGTGTGACCTCATTGACAAAGGCGGTGAGGTTCAAACTGCTGCTGCTCAAGCCAAACTTTATGCGACAAGTATGGCTCAGACTCAATTGGGATCTCTCTTGCACGCTATGGGTGCAGAAGGATTTTTAGATCGTTATGCTTTTTTAAGACATCTCACTGCAGCTCACGCAGCTTCATTAGCCGACGGATCCACAGCGATGCTCCTTGAGCGTGTGGCAAATGACTTTCGTTTCAAACCAGGAGCAATCTAAATGCGCGTCTTTCAAATTGAAGGGGAATGGGGAATTGACCACTTGAAACTTTCACTGCGTCCTGAGCCGAAAGTAAGAGATGGTCAAGTCTTAGTGCGAATGCGCGCTTCTTCGCTCAATTACCGCGATCTCGTCGTGCCTGAGCGCGGCTATGGTAGTTATACCGGTCAATTGCCATTGATTCCAATCTCTGACGGGGTTGGGGAAGTAATTGAAGTTGGATCAGGCGTTACGCGTGTTCGCGTAGGTGATCGAGTCTGCCCCACTTACTTTCAGGGGTGGATCGGGGGCGAGCCAGATTTGCAGAGACTCACCCAATCTCTAGGGGGGCCTATTGATGGGACTATGACGGAGGTGATGTGTCTGTCTGAACAAGGTGTGGTGCCAGTCCCCGACTACCTAAGCGATATCCAAGCTGCCAGCCTTCCCTGCGCTGCATTGACTGCCTGGAGTGCTGTGGTCACTTACGGTCACGTCAAGTCAGGCGATAGAGTTTTGGTACAAGGATGCGGAGGCGTTGCTTTGTTTGCTCTGCAGTTCGCCAAAAGTTTAGGGGCACATGTCACTGTCATCAGCTCAAGCGAAGAGCGAATGAATCGCGCAATCGCCTTGGGTGCTGATGCCGTGATCAATTACCGTGAACAGCCCGAATGGGCAAAAGCAACACGCGAGATTACTCAGGGGCGTGGCTACGATTTGATTTTGGAGTTAGGTGGTGAGAAAACACTTCCACAATCTCTTCGCTGCGTTCGCCCAGGCGGTACTTTAGCGATGATTGGCATCTTGTCGGGAAGCAGTGTCAATACATCGTTAGGCCACATCATCACCCGCCAAGTTAGGCTTCAAGGTGTGACCGTTGGGCACCGTGATGGCATGGAGGCCATGTTACGTGCAATGGCACAGCATACGATCGTGCCAGTTACCGATAAGGTCTTTGCATTTGAGGAGCTTAAAGAAGCCATGACGTATTTAAAGAGTGGCGCACAGTTCGGCAAAGTCTGTATTGCCCATTAAAAATGGGGGACTAATGTTAATTCCTATTCAAGCAGTCAATGTTGATTCTGAAAAAATTGCATTTCAGATGTGCGAGAGTGGTGAACAAGTCACATTTGCACAACTAGAAGGACGCGCCAACCAAGTTGCTCATTTGATATCGGATCTAGGCATCCTTCCAGGCGACCACGTAGCTGTGCTAATGAATAACTGCCGTGAATTACTGGAGCTTTGCTTTGGTTTGGATCGAAGTGGGGTGTATTACACGCTGATCAGTACCCGCCTGACAACCGACGAGATGGCTTACATCATCCGGGACTGTGGTGCACGCTTGTTTGTTTATTCGGCAACTTTGGAGTCTGTTGACCGAGACTTTTTCTCTAAGCTATCAAATACGTTGCAGTGCATGAGCGTGGGTGCATTCGCTAAACAAAGGCCGCACAGGGATTGGGTTACTGAATGTGCAAAAAAACCGACCTCTGCCATTGCACAAGCGTTGCAAGGCAGTGATATGCTTTACTCGTCGGGCACAACTGGACGCCCCAAAGGGGTGCTTTGGCCTCTGCCCAAGTCAATCGCAGGACAACAAACTATGCTGGTGACCTTGCTGTCGCCACTGTTTGGATACGACGCCAACAGTCATTACCTGTCCACCGCACCTCTTTACCATGCTGCACCACTGCGTCACAGCATGACGGTGATCAAAATGGGAGGGACTGTTACGGTCATGGAGCGTTTTGACGCACTGCTAGCTCTGCAGACCATTGAACGGTGCCGCATCACCCACAGTCAATGGGTGCCCACCATGTTTGTGCGCTTACTTAAGCTTGACCTAGCGACACGGAAAAAATTCGATCTGTCGTGCATGAAAATGGCCGTACACGCTGCTGCACCTTGCCCAGTTGATGTGAAAGAACAGATGATTGAATGGTGGGGGCCAATCGTGCACGAATACTATGCAGGCACTGAAAACAATGGTTTTTGTAGCATCACCCCCGCTGAGTGGTTGCAGCACAAAGGGTCGGTGGGTCGTGCTTCACAAGGCAATCTGCACATTTGTGATGAAGAAGGAATTCCTTTAGAGGTAGGTCAGATAGGAGCTGTGTATTTCTCTGATGGCCCCCAGTTCACTTATCACAATGACCCCGTGAGTACCGCACAAACACGGAACTCCTTGGGCTGGACGACCCTCGGTGACATTGGCTACCTGGATGAGCAAGGTTATCTATATTTGGTAGACCGAAAAGCCTTCATGATCATTAGCGGTGGCGTCAATATTTATCCCCAAGAAATCGAAAACGTATTGCTACAGCACCCGAAAGTAATGGACGCAGCTGTTGTCGGTATTCCCAATAATGATTGGGGCGAGGAAGTTAAAGCCGTTGTACAACCAGTCCACGCATACGATATTGGCCCAGATTTGGCGGAAGAACTACAGACATTTTGTCGGGAAAAATTAGCAGATTACAAATGTCCTAGATCGATAGATTTCGACATGGAGCTACCACGTTTACCAACTGGGAAGCTTTACAAGAAATTAGTCAAACAACGCTACTGGCCACAATAAGTCTTACAAATAAATCAAATGCCAACCGGAGAATCTTACGTGTCAGAAAACCCCAGCAGTCTTGCTACGTCAAATTCCAGCAGAAGCGGGACTCGTTCCGCAACACGCACAGACACTCGCAATGCTTTGGTTTGGTGTGGAACCGAACTTTTGACTGAGCGTGGGTTTCAAATAACGGGTATTGATGAAGTGCTCAAGCGCGTCGGCGTACCCAAGGGCTCCTTCTACCATTACTTTAAAAGCAAAGATCATTTTGGACACGCGGTCATTGATAACTACGAAGCGTATTACGCAAAAAAAATGGATCGTATTTTTGGTGACTCTTCACAGTCGCCGTTGCAGAGATTGGTTAGCTTCACAGTGAATGCAAAAAATGGCATGGTTAAGTTCGACTTTAAGAGGGGCTGCCTCATAGGAAATCTTGGCCAAGAGCTTGCCGCCCTTGATACGCAGTTTCGTGAACGGCTCGAGGGGGTATTGGTGTCGTGGGAGAAACGTGTTGCAGAGTGCTTGAGTGAAGCCATTGATAGCGGAGAACTTGCACCTGGGCAAGACCCTCAAGCACTGTCGCGTTTTTTCTGGGTCGGTTGGGAGGGCGCCATATTGCGGTCAAAACTTATGCGTAGTTTGGAGCCGATAGACCAATTCACATCTATCTTCTTTAGATCTGTATTAAAAAGTTAATTTACCAAACATGCCCCAACACCTCAAGAGTAGCTCTAATTAATTCGCGATCTAGCAACGGGGCGAAGGCTAAAAATAAGGTCTCATTTGGATAGGTCATGCCTGCCATCCTACTGGTTTTTTGTACAAGCCAAGCAATGCACATTGGTTTCAATTGCAAAACTCGCAAACGATTCTTCAAAAAAAGTCACTGCTCTTCTAAAGTCAGTGGCTTTTCAAATTGGTGGGCCCACCAGGACTTGAACCTGGGATCAAAGGACTAAAAGCAATCCAAATTAGTGATTAGGCATTTCATCACCAGCCACAGGAGGATGGTTTGGCACCAAATTTAAAAAGCGATCAAAGTCGCTTCGGCTGCCTTTGGCAGCTTCCTGTTTTAGATAGTCCAAAGTCATCACTGAAGCCATCTTCTCTGACACTGCAGCAGCAATGAATTGGTTGACTGAAATGTCATCACGCGCGGCAAGTTCCCGTATTTTCTGATGAACAGAATTGGGAAGTCGAACAGTTAATGCTGTCATGATTTGCTCCTGAGCAATGTCAAAAATTCTGCCGGCCTGATGGCATTCACCTTCAGTTCCGGGGCGCGCTTAAAGTCTTTTACGTTGTGCGTAATGATGTACTGACTACCTGAAGCTACAGCACACTCCAAAACCATATCGTCGTCTGCATCACGCAGAAATGGACGCCACAAAAAGTGTACGTCTTGTAAGTGCGCAATCGAAGCCAAGTAACGTAAAAAGTCATTCGCATTTTCCGCACTGGCTCCTGGCGGCAAATGTTCAGCCCTAGTCAACACAGATTGCCACTCCGTATAAAGAGCTACTGAAAGCGCAATTTCAAACTGTTTGCTAGGCAGCATTGAGAGCAAACAAAAGCTTGCCCCGTTACGCGACCTCGCTGCAGCGACCAAAACTGACGTATCTAGAATGACTCTCAAATGGTTATGCCTGTATGTTTAGTTACACAGGTGCAACCAAATTTAACACTTTAGCGATAAAGGTGCAATGACCATCAGCAAAAAAGCCACTGACTTCAAAAATCAGTGGCTTTCAATTTGGTGGGCCCACCAGGACTTGAACCTGGGACCAAAGGATTATGAGCAACCTTAAAAAATAAAACCTTATATAAATCAATAGGTTACAAGCGGTCTACAAACATGTGGAAGCAAATGTGGAAGCACCGCCTAGCCGTCTTTAATCAGCTCGGAACCGCACCTAATTCCAACTTGGACACCATTATTTGTCTAGGGATTCTGGAAAATACCGCCATGACATCGTCAAAGAAAAAAAGTTTATGCGCAAGATGAGTAGGCTGTCACCTAGGGAAAATGCGTGATGAGATAGGCTTGGCTACATAGTCGGTCTGAAATTTGCATTCTGACGTGTTGGCTGCGCTGAGTTGCTTGCACCGATCGGAGATGCTTTGGGGTGTTGGCTTTTGACCTTTATCGACCCAATTCAAAAGTGCATCGAAAAGAGGTGGGTAGTGAGCATCCCCCCAATAGCTGTGTTCACTTGAGTTAACAAAGACTTGAACAAGTTGTTCGGCTTTGCCAGAGGCTGTCATTTTTTGACGCAACACACTTTGAGCTTCAACCATGACTGTTGAATCACCAATTGCATGTCCACTGATGACAGGTACCGAAATACGTCCTACGTAATCGACATCGGCTGCAAATCTGGCCACAGCTTTGGGATCAGCTTGAAAACGACTAATGGCTGAATTCAACTTGGCATCGTCAGATGAACCACTGTATTTGACACCAGCATTTCCAAATGGGCTAGTACCGCCATTTTTATTAACTATATCTTGTAGTGTAAATGTTCCCCAAATTAAGTAACTTAAAACAGATCTCTCTGGAATTTTAAGAACGTCAACAATCGTTTTGAGTTTTTGAGCTTGTTCAGGCGATCTTTGTGCGACAGGTGTACCTGTTCCCAAACATTCATTGACTCTTTGCGCTAAGTCTGCTCTGGTCAATTTACTGTCTGTTGGCAAACCGATGGCAAGAGAATAGCTAGGCTCTGTAGGGCGAGGATGGTTGTTACATAAGTGTTGATAAATAGCACGCAAATCAAGACGAAGGTCATAGCCAGTTGGGCCAGTCACCGTACCACTTGTCAGAAGCACACCATCCCAAGAGTTTGGATACATTTCTGCAGCCCGAGTTGCTACCATACCGCCCCATGATTGACCGTGAAGTAATGTTTTGCGGGGTTTAGCCACGTGCTCTGTAAAGATGCGACGTACACGATCTGTGTCTTCCGCGGCAGTGGTAACAGCAAAGCCACCTTGACGAAAGACAGAGCCCGCCCATGCATGACCTTCGCTGACGGTGATGGCCCAGCGCTTGATGTCTTGATCGTTGCGTGACATCTCAGGAGTGCCAAAGCTAGGACCACCGTGAGCGTGAACAACCAACACACCACTCCATTTGGCGGGCATGACGATTAAGTAGTGCGCTGATGCAAAATCTTGACCACGAAGGCAAGTGGCACCTGCAGGGACTCCTTCTGGACATAGTTGGAATTTGGGCGCTGCCTCGGATGGATAGTTTGGGGTGCTGACGCAGCCTCCAAATGTCAAGCAAGAAAGAGTTATAGCCAATAAGCGAATACAAGGTGTAAATTGAAATGGCATGCAAATAAATTTCTTATAAAGAAGGAGACTTGATGACACGAAGCAACTTGTTGCCTTCAATTGTCAACGGACAATTTTGCGGAAGATGGGCAGGGGTTTACCTGATCGGGAGCACCAGGAGCAATGGGTGGGTGATCCTTTAATGACTTCTCAAAGGCCATGATCATTTTTCGCATAGGACCACGAACCCAGCCATCTTCCATGGCTGCATCAGTCTCTTCTTTGGGGTCGCGTTTGATGTTGAACAGCCAAGGTGTTTCAAGGTGGCGCGTACCTGAGTTGGGTTCACTTTCGAACACAAAGTGCAGCTTCCAGTGACGCCACTTGGCGGCTCGCAACTCAGTTTTGATGTAAAAAAGAAAACCTTCACGCGCAGATGTTCCGACCAGACCTTTCCACCAACTTAATTGGCTAACACCGTCAATGGGTCTGTCTGTGGGCAATGGTGCCCCAGCGACGTCAATCAGCGTAGTAAATAAGTCCGTGACATGTACGATGTCGTCGCTGACGCGAGCTTTTTCAATATGCCCAGGCCATTTGACAATCATCGGTACTCGAAGTCCACCTTCCATGGCAGTGTGATAGGTGCCCGACCATGGACCGGCCGTACCGCGCCATGGGCGTCGAAATTCGGGGCCATTGTCGCTGGCAAAAATGAACAAGGTTTCATTTTCAATGCCCAAATCTTTGACGGCATCTAGGAGTTGCCCAACTCGATGGTCCATTTCCATCATGGAATCTGCAAACTCACCCACGCCACTCTTGCCAGCAAAGTCTGGGTGAGCCAAGGTAGGGAAATGCAAATGGGTTAAGGGAACGTATAGGAAAAATGGGTTGCTGCCTTTGGCTTTACGACGCATGAAATCAATCGATTTTTCAGTGAGTTCACTGTCGATCAAACGCCGTTTTTCAAGGTTGTATTCGGCAACATTTCGTGCAGGTTGACCAGCATTCCCCTCCATCACCTGCGGGATATCGACCACAGTTTGATCGAAGCCTGGGGATTGCGTGAAAAGCGTTTCGTTGCTCGTACGGGGTATGCCATACCATTCATCAAAACCGCGATCGTTTGGGTAACGGCCGTCGCGATCGCCCAAATGCCATTTACCAAACATGGCGGTTTCGTAACCTGCCACCTTCAGCACCTGCGGAAGTGTTTTTTCCCAAGGGTGAATTCCTTGCGGTAGGCCAGCAGGTACAGACTGAAGCGCGCCTGTGCGAATTGGGTGACGCCCCGTCATAAGTGCAGATCGAGTGGGAACACAATCGCTTTCAACATTGAAGTTTAGGCATTTGAGGCCTTCTTCAGAAAGCGCGTCGATGCGCGGTGTGGGGGCTCCACGCAGCGCTCCGCCACCGTAGCAGCCTAGTTCACCCCAGCCCAAGTTATCGGCTAAAACGAGAACAATGTTCGGCTGTTTTTTAGTTGATGGCATTGTTATTCCATAGAGATCTTGCGATCCTTGATTAATTTAGCCCAACGCTCGCGGTCTTGTGTCATGCGTTGTTGAAATACCTCGGGAGTCATGGCAACAGTTTCCATGGCTAACCCCAACAGTTGCTGCTTGAGTGCTGCATCATTCAAAGATTCATCGACAGCACGTCGCAGTTGAGAGATAACGGGTGCTGGTGTGCCTTCCACTGCAAATAGCGCAGACCACTGAGGAACATCAATATCTCCAGCACCGCTTTCACTCAGGGTGGGGGTATCGGGCAAGATAGTTGATCGGCGTTTGGTACTGACTGCCAGTGCAATCAATTTGCCGGATTTAATGTGTGGCAAAACAGCTGCTGCGCCAAGCACAGCCAAGTTGACTTGACCCGAAATGACATCATTGACGGCCTGCCCGCCCCCCTTGTAGGGAATGTGGAGAAGGTTAACGCCTAAGTTTTGCGAAAACAATTCTCCCACCAAGTGTTGGATAGAGCCTTGACCTGAACTGGCATAGGAAACTTGATCGGGTTTGCCTTTGGCCCGAGCTTGCAGATCTTGAATGGTTTTTAGACCCGAAGAAGGTGCGGTCACAATCACAATTGGCTGGAATGACAAAACAGAAACAGGTGTGAATGTTTTGGTCAGATCCCACGGCATGGTTCTGAACAAAGGCAACAAAGATACTGAATCTGAAGCAACTAAAAAGGTGTGCTGGTCTTTGGCTGCCCGCAGTGTGGTTTCCACACCCAACGAACCGTTGGCTCCCGGCTTGTTGTCCACCAAAACAGCTTGTCCCAGACGCTTTCTGACACTCTCGCCTACAAGCCTAGCTACCACGTCGTTGGAACCGCCTGCTGGAAATGGTACAACCAAACTGATCGATTTGCTTGGCCAATCTTGTGCCAGTGCCCCGCAGGGTGCAAGTGCAACACCAAGCAACATCACAAACAGGCTGTAAGCAAAATGTCTTTTAGAAATAGTTGGCATGAGTCATCCGATTTATTAATTACCAAATAATTTTAAAATCAACTCATCATAAAATTATCAATAATCAATGGGCTATTATCAGAAAAAACTGAACTGTTAAGGTAAGTAAATGCTTCATCCTCGCCTAGACCAATTGCGGGTTAAACAACTGCGATTCTTGAGCCTGTTGGCAACTCAAGGCTCTTTGTCAGCGACAGCAGAGCAACTGTCGATGACGCAATCTGCAGCCAGCATGATGCTGAAAGAGATCGAGTCTTTGTTTGATGTAAAACTTTTTAGAAGGCAAGGCCGTGGCATGGCACTCACTGACGAAGGCATGGCGCTGATGCCCAGATGGCAGACTGTGCTGGGTGAAGTTGGCGCGATGGGGTCAACGTTGCAGGACTCTGTACAACCCACAGTTCGCATCGGGGCATTTCCTCACACAGCTGCCACAGTGCTGCCAGAAATCATTAAAAAATTAATCAGTAGCAAAACAGTTTGGCGACCTCGCATTATTGATGGCAGGGCCGATTACTTGTTGCAAATGCTGCTGCAAGGTGAAATAGATATTTTGCTGGGTCGTTTACCCAGCCATGTTGTCGATGCGCCCTACTTTGAAGACTTGTCGCAACGATTACTTTACGAGGCCCCCTTGTCAGTGGTCTGTTCGAGCAAGCACCCTTTAGCCTCAAAGAAAAAACTTGATTTTGCAGAACTTGCAAAATGGCAATGGATACTGCCGGACATTCAGTCAACGACCCGAGTCGGTTTGATGGAAGCGTTTTTGAGAAGAGGCATAACCCCCCCCACACCTGCAGTTGAATCACCATCATTTTTCTACAGCTTATCTGTCGTTGCTCAGACAGACCTCTTAACCTGTTGCGCGCAGTCGGCAGCACTTCAAAGTAGCCACGCAACTTCAATCCTTCCAGTGGTTGTCAGCCAAGAACCTTTGCACGTTTCAATGATTTGGAGAAAGTCTTCAGTCGAGGCTCAGCGAGTTGCAGAGTTTCTTCTCTAAATGTCTTGCTTTGGTCAAGGCGAGCTGGCCCGCTACTCTGAACTGTAATGCTCAACAATGATCACATACCCACACAATTGATTTTCGAGCCCCACGTCTAACGTCTAACTTTTTTAAAAACTATTTTTACCGCCAAGCCTAGCGGCTAACTTTTTGCCAGCCAAGTGACAGCGCCGAGTGCAAAATCAACGAAAGTGCTGGAAAAATTGTTTACAAATTTTGATCTGTCACACGAAATTACACGCTTGCTAATTTAGCTCGTAACCCATTAATAGAAAAAGATTTTTGATGAGCTCGGCTTTCTGTTGATCAGGGGCTCTGTGGTCAAAGTTTAGGTCGAGGAGCCAATAAACAAAGGAGCTGACAGCCACTTTTTTTTTACTAGTTTAAGAATTAATGAATTCAAAGATAGCTGCTTGTCGTATATCCAACGCACTGAATGACCGAGCGCAGCCTTGGTTAAGGGGTTAACCCTGATTTTTTAAAAATATAGTAATCTGAAAAAATGTAAGAAAGGTATACCCAATGAAAACTGTTCACAAGATACGTTGGATGTTGATGGTCTCCATGATGTTATGGGCATCTGCTTCACATGCCAAGGATCTTCGAATTGGCTTGGCCTCTGAGCCCAGCTCAGCCGATCCGCATTTCCACAATCTCGGCCCCAACAACCAGCTGATGAAGACCATCTTCGATCCTCTGGTGGATACCGACGATCAGCAGCGGATCTCTCCTAGACTGGCCACCTCTTGGCGAACAGTCACCCCAACGAGCTGGGAATTCAAGTTGAGGAAAGGCGTGAAGTTCTCCGATGGCTCTGCCTTCGATGCCTACGATGTCATTTACTCGGCCTGCCGCATCCCGTTGGTCAAGGATTCGCCCTCGCGGTTCACCACTTACACAAAAGCTGCGGTCCGTTTCGAGGTGCCTGACCCGCACACCTTGATCGTTCACACGAAGTCGCCGTATCCCTTGCTGCCTGTTGATTTTTCAACTTGGGGCGTCATTTCTGCCAAAGCCAATGGAGTGGACGGAAAGGCGATCAATTTCACCGCCGAAGGTTGCGGCGCCATCAAGTACCCTGAAAGCGCTGAATTCAACGAGGGCAAGGCTGCCATTGGCACAGGCCCTTATCTGTTGGTGAGCTTTCGCCGTGGCGAGGGTATACGCCTGAAGCGCAACCCCGGCCATTGGGGTCCAGCACCTGCTGCCGAGACCGTAATCATGAAGGCGCTGACTGCGGACGGGCCACGCGTGGCCGCGCTGTTTGCGGGCGACGTGGATCTGATAGAGAGCCCGCCTTTGCAGGATCTGGAGCGCATCAAGGCCAATAAAAATTTGAAGGTGGCACAGGGCATTTCCAACCGAGTCATCTACATCCACATGGCGTCGGGCATGCCGACGGCACCTAGCGTGACGGGCACCAATGGCAAAAATCCTTTGGCCGATGTGCGGGTTCGTGAGGCTTTGTCCATTGCCATCAATCGTGACGCGATCGTAAGTCGCATCATGGGGGGTGTGGCCATTGCTGCGGGAGAACTCCTGCCACCTGGCATGTTTGGAGCGCACGCGGCCGGGCAGATGAAACCCCCGTCTTTCAACGTCGATCGGGCAAAGAAGCTGCTGGCCGATGCTGGCTACCCCAACGGATTTGGCATCACTTTGGGCACACCCAACGATCGCTACATTAACGACGCCCAAGTGGCGCAAGCCGTTGCGCAAATGTGGGCGCGGATCGGGGTCAAGGTAGAGGTCGATGCCATGACGTCTGCTACCTTCTTCTCTCGGCGCAACAAGCAGGAGTTTGCGGTCTTTTTGGCCGGCTGGGGGTCGGGCACGGGAGAGATGAGCTCGCCCCTGAAGGCTTTGCTTGCCACCGCTGACAAAAATAAGGGCTTTGGCGCCACCAACCCGACCGGTTATTCCAACAAAGCCCTGGACGAAGGATTGACCCAAGCCCTGCAAACCGTGGACGACGTAGCACGCGAAGAGCTGTTGCGCAAGACCTCACGGATTGGCATGAGCGACTGGGCCATCATTCCCCTGCACTTTGAGGTCACTCCCTGGGCCATGAATTCTAAATTCAACATGCTGCCCCGTGTGGACCAGCACACCCTGCCAGCGGATGTCACTTTCTCCAAGTAAACCAGCATTGCGCCTGTTACCCGCGCCCTGATTAGGGCTCGGGTCGCAAGCTCACTCAAGGGAAATCCAGTTGCTAGTCTATATGCTCAGGCGCCTGGCGCAGTCATTGTTTGTAATTGCCGCCATGATGGTGATTGTCTTCTTCGGGGTCTACCTGATAGGTAACCCCATCGACATCCTGATCTCCCCCGATGCAAGCTTGCAGGAGATTGAAGACACCAAGATTCGTTTTGGATTTGATCAACCCATACATGTTCAGTTTCTTCAATTTGTGGGCAATGCCTTGCAAGGCAATCTGGGACGGAGTTTTGTACACGGCGAAAGTGCCGTCGGCCTGATTCTTCACTACATGCCCGCCACCCTAGAGTTGGCGATGCTGGGTCTGATCTTTGCCATCGTGCTGGGACTGCCATTGGGTGTCTATGCCGGCTACCGCGCCGAGCAATGGCAAGGCAAGGCGATCATGACGGGCACCATCTTTGGCTTTTCATTGCCCAACTTCTGGGTGGGCATGCTTTTCATCCTGTTCTTCTCGGTGCACCTGCAATGGCTGCCTTCGACCGGTCGCGGCGAGACCGTTGAAATTCTGGGCCTGCACCTGTCCGTGTTTGCACCCGGCGGTTTGAAATACATGCTGTTGCCTGCGCTCACGTTGGCCTTGTACAAAGCCTCGCTTGTTGCGCGCCTGGCGCGCGCTGGCACTCAAGAGGCGCTGTTACAGGACTATGTGAAGTTTGCGCGGGCCAAGGGCATATCCGAAAGCCGCATCCTGTTCCTTCATGTGCTGAAGAACATCCTCATCCCGATCGTGGCGGTTCTGGGCCTAGAGCTGGGGTCAATGATCGCTTTTGCCGTGGTCACTGAAACCGTGTTTTCCTGGCCGGGCATGGGAAAGCTGCTAATCGACTCCATCACCAAACTGGACCGCCCGGTGATCGTGGCCTATCTAATGATGGCCGTGCTGATCTTTGTGACCATCAACTTAGTGGTGGACCTGCTCTACACCTGGCTGGACCCCAGGGTCCGGCTGATCGGGGAGCCGTCATGATGGACCTGCTACTGCGCTGCGCCCTTCTGGCCTTAGGGCTTTGGCTGTTTGCACGTGCTCTTCGCGGGCAGGCCGATTTGTATTTCAGCGGCCCTATGGCCTACATCAGCGCTGCCGTGCTCTTGGTGTTTGTTTGCCTGGCGCTCTTTGCACCCGAGATCTCCCCGCAAAACCCCTACGACCTTGCACAGTTGAACATCTTAGACGGTCGATTGGCACCGGGTTCTTCCAGCCTCGACGACGCCATGGTCTACCACTTGGGCACCGACGACCAAGGCAGAGACATCCTGTCGGGCATCCTGTATGGCTTGCGCGTATCGCTGACGGTGTCGTTGCTGACCACACTCCTTGCCATGACCATCGGCGTGTTGGTGGGCATGTATGCCGCCTGGAAAGGCGGCAAGGCCGAGGCCTTTCTCATGCGCCTGGTGGACTTGCAACTGTCTTTCCCTTCGATCCTCGTGGCCCTGATGCTCATGGCGTCCTTTGGCCGAGGCGTGGACAAGGTGGTGGTGGCATTGGTCATCGTGCAATGGGCCTACTACGCACGCACTGTGCGCGGCACTGCCCTGGCAGAAACCAGCAAGGACTACATCGCCGCGGCACGGTGCCTGGGCTTTTCCGATGCCCGCATCTTGTTGCGCCACTTGTTGCCCAACTGCGTGCCACCTTTGCTGGTGATCTCGACCATCCAGGTGGCCAACACCATCGTGCTGGAGAGCTCGTTGTCCTTTCTGGGTGTGGGCGTGCCCATCACCAACCCGTCGCTTGGCCTGCTCATTTCCAACGGCTATGGCTACATGCTGTCCGGTCAGTACTGGATGAGCATCTACCCGGGCCTGGCCCTGCTGGCCATCGTGGCCGCGATCAACCTGGTGGGTGACCGTCTGCGCGACACCATCAACCCCAGACTCAAACGATGAGCGTCCTCGAAGTTCAAGAGTTGCAAACCCACTTCTCCACGCGCAATGGTGTGGTCAAGGCGGTTGATGGCGTCAGTTTTAGCCTCGCAGAAGGACAGGTTCTGGGCCTGGTGGGCGAAAGCGGTTCTGGCAAATCAGTGACCGGGTTTTCCATCCTCAGGCTGGTCGATGTACCGGGCAGGATCGTGGGCGGGCGCATCCTGTTTCGCGGGCAGGATCTGGCTGCCATGTCGCAGGCAGAGATGCGCGCCATCCGAGGCAATCGCATCGCCATGATTTTTCAGGACCCTCTGATGACGCTCAATCCGGTCTTGCGCATTGACACGCAGATGGTCGAGGCGGTGCAGGCACACCACCGCGTGAGCAAGAAAGCTGCCTTGGCGCGCGCTGCCGATGCGCTCACCCGCGTCGGCATTCCCTCGGCGCTGGAACGCCTGAGCGCCTATCCGCACCAGTTTTCAGGCGGTATGCGCCAGCGGGTGGCCATTGCCATTGCCCTGCTCAACGAGCCCGATCTCATCGTCGCCGACGAACCCACCACGGCTCTGGATGTCACGATACAAAGCCAGATCCTAAGCGAGGTGCAGGGCTTGACCCGCGAAAGCGGCACCGCTTTGATCTGGATCACGCACGACCTGGCGGTGGTGGCAGGGCTGGCTGACGAGATAGCGGTAATGTATGCAGGGCGCATTGTCGAGACCGGCCCCATCGACGCAGTCTTACGAC
>Ga0209135_1000207_pt1 | contig 21034 bp, 16 predicted proteins | sample LauGreSBDMM110SD_4_FD_187570 | JGI IMG/M metagenome (GOLD analysis project Ga0209135, IMG submission 187570) | Freshwater lake microbial communities from Lake Michigan, USA - Su13.BD.MM110.SD (SPAdes) (version 3) | ecosystem: Environmental > Aquatic > Freshwater > Lake | place: Lake Michigan... | reverse complement strand
GTGTCAGTGGTGTTGTGATCGTTTTCGGTATCAATCACGAGGCTGCTGAGCACACCCTTCATCTTTTCCTCGACTTCATCCAAAAGTTTTTCCAACTCTCCCGGTTCGATGAAGTCGGCGATATTGTCATTGGCATGAAAGCGCTGACGCGAAGCCTTTATTCGCTCGCGGATTTTGACGGATACAGGAACGCCTTGGTCGTGTAGGTCTGAAGTCATAGGGGTTGGGTCTTTTTCGTCATGCAGCAGATGCTAAATCTGCATTTCGCAAACGGATATGCAATTCACGCAATTGTTTTTCATCCACCAATGAGGGCGCTTGGGTTAGCAAGCACTGAGCGCGTTGGGTTTTGGGAAAAGCAATCACATCGCGGATCGACTCTGCACCTGTCATCAAGGTGACGATACGGTCTAAGCCAAAAGCCAAACCACCATGGGGCGGCGCGCCATACTGCAAGGCATCGAGCAAAAAGCCAAATTTGGTTTGCGCTTCTTCTGGTGTGATTTTTAAAGCATCAAACACTTTTTGTTGCACGTCAGCACGGTGAATACGCACCGATCCACCGCCAATCTCCCAGCCGTTGAGCACCATGTCGTAGCCTTTGGAAATGCATTTTTCAGGCGCGGTGACCATCCAGTCTTCATGGCCGTCTTTGGGTGCAGTAAAAGGATGGTGGACAGCGTTGTAACGCTGTGCCTCTTCGTCGTATTCAAACATGGGGAAATCCACCACCCACAATGGGGCCCAGCGGTTTTCCAACAGTCCTTGTTTTTTGGCAAATTCGCTGTGGCCAATTTTCAGGCGCAAAGCCCCCATGGCGTCATTAACCACCTTGGCCTTGTCTGCGCCAAAGAACAACAAGTCGCCGTCTTTTGCGCCACTGCGCGACAAGATGTCGGCAATCGCTTTGTCGTGCAGGTTTTTGACAATCGGTGACTGCAGTCCCTCGCGGCCTTTGGCCACTTCATTGACCTTGATCCACGCCAATCCTTTGGCCCCATAAATTTTCACGAATTCGGTGAAGCCGTCAATCTCGCCTCGACTCATTTCTCCGCCACCAGGCACGCGCAAAGCCACCACACGACCGCCTGGGGTTGTCGCCGGAGCGCTGAAGACTTTGAAATCCACATCGGCCATCACATCGGTGAGTTCGGTGAATTCGAGTTGGACACGCAAGTCGGGTTTGTCAGAGCCAAAGCGGTGCATGGCCTCGGCATAAGCCATGATGGGGAACTCGCCCAAGTCAATATCGAGCACCTGCTGAAACACCCCTTTGATCATGTCTTGAGACAAAGCGCGAATTTCTTCTTCACCCATGAAGGAAGTTTCAATATCAATCTGGGTGAACTCTGGTTGACGGTCTGCTCGCAAATCTTCATCGCGAAAGCATTTGGTGATTTGGTAGTAGCGGTCAAAGCCCGCCACCATCAGCAACTGTTTGAAAAGCTGTGGCGACTGTGGCAGGGCAAAGAAGTGGCCATCATGAACTCGGCTGGGCACCAAATAGTCGCGTGCACCTTCAGGCGTGCTTTTGGTCAGCATCGGTGTTTCAATGTCCACAAAGCCATTGGCGTCCAAAAATTTCCGCACCGCCATAGACACCCGATAACGCAGCATCAGGTTTTTCTGCATATAGGGGCGACGCAAGTCCAACACCCTGTGGGTCAAGCGGGTGGTCTCTGACAAGTTATCGTCATCGATTTGAAACGGTGGGGTCACCGATGGATTGAGCACCACCAACTCATGACACAAGACTTCAATCTTGCCGCTTTTGAGTTGGTCATTGACCGTGCCATCGGGGCGCAAGCGAACCACGCCTTTGATTTGCACACAAAACTCATTGCGGATGTCTTCGGCCACTTTGAACATCTCTGCACGATCGGGATCACAGACCACCTGCACATAACCTTCGCGGTCACGCAAATCGATGAAGATCACACCACCGTGGTCACGCCGGCGATTGACCCATCCACACAAAGACACCGTTTGTCCTTGCAGTGCTTCGGTGACCAATCCACAGTAATGCGTTCTCATAACTTTTTATCCAGTCTTAAATTAAAGCGATACAAAGGGCACCCGCAGGCGTCTCACTTCAAGGCGAGGGAGTGGGCGACACGGTCGGCGAGACAGCGCCCATGGAGATGACATAGGTGAGCGCTTGGTCCACACTCATGTCCAGCTCCACCGCGTCGGCAACAGGCACAAGCAAGAAAAACCCACTGGTGGGGTTGGGTGTGGTGGGCACATACACGCTCATGAAACCCTCACCCAGATGCTGTTGCACTTCACCCTGGGGCACACCTGTTTGAAAGGCAATCGTCCAAGCACCTTGGCGAGGGTATTGAATCAACACAGCTTTTCGAAAAGCGTTTCCATTGCTGGAAAAAAGTGTGTCCGAGACTTTTTTGACGCTGGTGTAAATGGGCTTGACGACAGGTATGTGGGTAAATAAACGGTCCCATTGTTTGACCATCCAACGCCCCGCCACATTGGAAGCCAAGGCGCCAGTGAACACCAGCACCAAAAAAACCATCACCACACCCAAGCCTTTGATGCTGCCCAGTTGTTGTAATGCATTGGTATGCACTTGGGGCAAAAAGCTGCCTACACCATTGAGCACGTTGACCATGATGCCGTCCAGGGCACCAACCAACCAACTCAGCACCCAAATCGTGATGGCCAAAGGCAACCACACCAGCAATCCGGCGAATATGTACTTTTTAAGATTCATGATGGGTTAAGAAAAAAAGCTGAAACCGCTGAAGGCGGCCTCAGTGACAAGCACAAGAGGGGGCACAAGACGCAGCGCTGGAGGCTGCAGGCGTATCAGCAGGCTTGGCCGCTGGCGGCGCAGCAGTTTCGGGGGAGGGCGCGGGCGTGTTGTCTTTGCCATCAGTGCTGGCTGGGGCGGTGCTCGCACCCCCTTTGAAATCGGTGGCGTACCAACCAGAGCCTTTGAGCTGAAAGCCCGCAGCCGTGAGTTGCTTGGTGAAAGACGGTTTGCCACAGGCGGGACAGTCGCTCAAGGGCGGGTCGGACATTTTTTGTAAATGGTCTTTAGCAAAGCCGCAAGCACTGCATTTATAGGCGTAAATTGGCATGGATTATTCGCAGAGTGGCCGCAGTTTATAGCCTCGAATTGTAAGCTTTTTATGTGTATGCAGACATCTGCAGAGGAAAACTGGCCAAAGAATTCATATACTATTAATCTGGCGCTCGCTCAGCGAGGTTCTTTTCTTGGTTATTCGCTTTTAAATACATGGAGTTTTTGCCATCATGAATAAACGTCTTTTGTGGGTTGTCTTGGCTTGTTTGTCTGTAGCCGCTTGCGGCAAAAAGGAAGAGCCTCAAGCTCCTGTTGCAGCGCCAGCGGTTGCGGCTGAAGAAAAAGTCTTGAACGTTTACAACTGGCCCGATTACATCGCCGCCGACATGATTGCCAATTTCGAAAAAGAAACCGGCATCAAAGTGAATTACCAAACCTTCGAAAACAACGAAGGCCTGCAGGCCAAATTGGTGGCCGGCAGTTCAGGCTACGACATCGTGGTGCCCGGCTCTGTGTTTGTGAAAGCCCAAATCGAAGCCGGCTTGCTGAGAAAGCTCGACAAATCACAAATCCCCAATTACCAAAACCTCGATCCCGCCTTGATGAGCAAACTTATCGGTGTAGACCCAGGCAATGAATATGTTCTCCCTTGGGCGTGGAGCTTCACCACGGTTGCCATCAACAAAACCAAAGTAGCCAAAGCCTTGGGTAAGACGCCCATGCCTGAGAATGCTTGGGACTTGGTGTTCAACCCCACCTACACCTCCAAGCTCAAATCTTGCGGTATCGCCTTTCTCGATTCACCCACAGAAATTTTGCCTCCTGCCCTGCACTACATTGGTAAAAACGCTTACTCTGAAGATGCTGCTGACCACAAAGCTGCTGGCGACATGTTGGCCAAAGTGCGTAAAGACATTCGCTTGTTCTCTAGCACCATGATCGACGATGTGGCAGGCGGCAAAGCCTGCGTGGCCTTGGGCTGGGCTGGCGACTTCAATATCGCCATTGCGCGCGCCATCGAAAATAAAAGCGGTCAAGACTTGGAAGTGCTGCTGCCCAAAACCGGCGGCCTGATCTTCTTTGACAATTTGGCCGTACCCGCCGACGCCAAGCACCCTAACAACGCCATGGCGTTCATCAACTATTTTCTCAAACCCGAGGTGTCTGCTGCTTTAACCAACGAGTTGGGCTACCCCACCGCCAACAAAGCCAGCATGGCCAACATTACCCCTGAAGTGGCCCAAAACAAAGCCGTGTTTCCTGATGAAGCCAATTTGGGCTTGATGGTGCCGCCTGCGGCATTAGGCAATGCTGCTCGTGAATCCATGACAGCTACCTACACCAGCTTCAAAAAAGGCAAGTGAGAACTCAAGCGGGCACAAAAGCTGTAGCAATATCGTGCCCGCTGCCTTCAGGCTAACACCACTATTTTGAAGACTTTCATGTTGGGCTTGGAACGTCTGTTCTTGCGTCGAGGCCGCTTGATGGTTTTGGGCGTCCCGTGGTTTTGGTTATTGCTGTTTTTTGCGGTCCCCTTTTTCATACTGCTGCGCATCAGTGTGACCGACATGGGGGAGCAACTCAACCCCTTTGCCCCGCTGATAGAAGTTAAAGCGGGGCATTTTTCTTTGCACCTGAAGTTCTCGCACTATGTGTCTTTGATTTTGGACCCTGAGTCTGGTTGGGGACAAACGCTTTATATCGAAGCCTATTTTTTGTCTGTGCGCTACGCCTTGCTGACCACTTGCTTGTGTTTATTCTTTGGCTACCCCTTTGCCTATTTCTTGGCGCGCAGTCCCAGCAATGTTCGCCCACTGCTACTCCTGATGGTCATGCTGCCCTTTTGGACCTCGTTTTTATTGCGCGTCTATGCTTGGAAAGGCTTGCTGGCTGACCAAGGATTGATTAACCACTTGTTGTTGATGGTGGGCTTGACAGATGAGCCGGTGCAAATGCTCTACAACGATATTTCCATGCTGGTGGGGATGACTTATGTCTATCTGCCTTTCATGGTGCTGCCGCTTTATGCCAATTTGGTCAAGCTCGATGTGCGCTTGCTGGAAGCTGCCCAAGATTTAGGCGCGACCCCATGGAAATCCTTTTGGCTGATCACCGTGCCCATGAGTCGCGCAGGCATTGTGGCTGGCTCGATTTTGGTTTTCATTCCCTGCTTAGGGGAATTTGTCATCCCCTCTCTTTTGGGCGGGGCAGAAAATATCATGATCGGTCGTGTGGTGTGGGATGAAATGTTCAGCAGCAACAACTGGCCACGCGCCAGTGCCTTATCGATTGTGTTGATCTTGGGCGTGGTGATTCCCTTGGCTTGGTTTAACCAACGATTGGCCCATAAAGTGGCCCAGGAGGGTCGCTGATGCAAGCCTACCGTTGGCACCGCTACTTCAGCCGTTTGTGGATGGGCGCTGTGTTTTTGTTTTTCTATTTGCCCTTGCTGTTTTTGGTGGTGTTCTCTTTCAACAGCACACGCCAAGACAGTGAGTTCACCGGCTTTTCGCTTCGCTGGTACCAAGCCTTGGGACAAGACACACGGCTGGTCGAAGGCTTTTTGTTGTCCTTCAATGTGGCTTTGCTTAGCGCCACCTTGGCAACCATTTTGGCGACCATGGCCGCTTATGCCTTGATCCGTTTTGGCGCCTTTAAAGGCCGCTCATTATTCAACGCTATGCTGAGTTCGCCCTTGGTTATGCCCGAGGTCATCATTGGCCTGTCCTTGCTGCTTCTGTTTGTGGCCATGGAACGCGGGCTGGGATGGCCCGAGCGCGGTGCTACCACCATTGTGCTGGGTCATGCCTTGCTGGGCATGGCCTATGCCACTGTCGTGATTCAGTCTCGGCTCAAGGAAATGGACCGCTCGATTGAAGAAGCCGCCCTGGATTTAGGCTGTCGGCCTTACCAAGTTTTTTTCTTGGTGACCTTGCCCAATATTTCTCAAGCTTTGGTTGCCGCGTGGTTGCTGACCTTCACCTTGTCCTTTGATGACGTGGTGATTTCAGAGTTTTTATCTGGCCCAGGTGTGACCACCTTGCCCCAGGTCATCTTTAGCTACGCTCGCCGCGGGGTGAACCCCTCCATTTATGCGGCGGCCACGCTGTTGATGGCGGTCGTGAGTTTGGCGGTGGTGTTGTATGGCGTTCATACCGCAAGGCAAATGCGTCGAGAAAATTTTCGCCCCCTCGACTGAACTCTTAAGTGGCAATGCTCCACACACTCAGCATGGCGGTGATGACGATGCCGGCCATGAAGCCCAAGGCAAGCAATAAAACAGCTTGCAAGGTCTGATGGGTGCGCCGCTGAGCTTCTAGCAAGCGCAACAACTCGGTGCGCTCGGCCGAATGATCGCGCTGCAAATAGGCATGCACCAAACGCGGCAGCTCGGGAATAAGTTTGGCAAACCTAGGGGCTTCGGTTTTGAGTTGTTGCCAAAATTTTTGCGGGCCCATTTGCTCGAGCATCCATTTTTCCAAAAAGGGTTTGGCTGTGCTCCATAAATCGAGTTCGGGGTCGAGTTGCCTTCCCAAGCCCTCGATATTGAGCAAGGTTTTTTGCAACAACACCAACTGCGGTTGAATCTCCACCTGAAACCGACGCGAGGTTTGAAATAAACGCAGCAACACCATTCCCAAGGAAATTTCCTTCAAGGGGCGATCAAAATAGGGCTCACACACCGCCCGAATAGCGGCTTCAAGTTCATCCACGCGGGTGTACTCGGGCACCCACCCAGACTCAATGTGCAACTCGGCCACGCGCTTGTAGTCGCGGCGGAAAAAAGCTGTGAAGTTTTGCGCCAAATAGTCTTTGTCTACCTCGGTCAGCGTACCCACAATACCGAAGTCCAAGGACACATAGCGTCCGAAAGTTGCTGGGCTGGTGCTGACTTGGATATTGCCGGGATGCATATCGGCATGAAAGAAACCGTCTCTGAAGACTTGGGTGAAAAACAAAGTCACGCCATCTTTGGCGAGTTGGGAAATATTGACGCCGGCCTTTCGCAAGGTCTCGATTTGGCTGATGGGTATGCCGTACATGCGCTCCATGACCAACACATTGGGGCGGCAATACTCCCAGACCATCTCGGGAATCAACACCAAGTTCAGACCCTCCATGTTGCGGCGCAACTGCGCGGCATTGGAGGCTTCGCGAACCAAGTCGAGCTCATCATGCAAATGCTTATCGAACTCAGCCACCACCTCACGCGGCTTAAGACGTTTGCCGTCTGCAGACAGACGCTCAACCCACACCGCCATGTTGCGCATAAGGTCTAAGTCTTTGTCTATGACTTTGAGCATGCCAGGGCGTAACACCTTGACCGCCACCTCGCGCTCGGGCTCGCCCTTGTTATTGCGCAAGCGAGCAAAGTGCACCTGTGCAATAGAGGCGCTGGCGACCGGCGTATGTTCGAAATGGCTGAACAATTCGTCAAGCTTTTTGCCAAACGCTTTCTCTATCATGGCCACCGCTTGATGCGAGGGAAATGGCGGCACTTGGTCTTGCAATTTGGCGAGTTCGTCTGAAATGTCTTCGGGCAGCAGGTCTCGACGAGTTGAGAGCACCTGACCAAATTTCACAAACACAGGGCCCAAGCTTTCTAGCGCCAGACGCAGGCGCTCGCCTCTGGGGGCACGCAAATTGCGCCCTAGCGTTAGCGCGCGAGACAGCAGCTTAAGCCATGGATTACTGAATCCCGAGAGCAGCAACTCATCGAGTCCGAAGCGCAACACAATCCAAACGATAAAGACCCCGCGGTCAATGCGGATCATGAAGAATGAACCGTGTTCGACGCCGCGTAGGTAGGGGGGGTTGAAGCAGCAGATGCCTGGGGTAAAAACGCCTTGAGGGCGCTGACCATTCGCTTGGTTGCAGCAACGAACTGGTGCGCTTTCGCATCACCTAGCAAACGCGAGAGGTCTTCTTCGAAATCCCAGCGCACATGGTCGACCAGCCAGTTGATGTCAGCAGCCAACATCACATCGCCTTGCACTTGCATGGCCGGTTTATCGCCTTGGGCCAAAGTTTGCAAAAGGGAAACAGGCGAGTCTTGGCTGATGTGCAAAGACAGATCGGGCGCATTGTGCAAAGCCGCCCGCTCGAACAGTCCCGCTGGCGTGATACGACACGACATCTGAAACTGTCGCCAACTGATTTGCAGGCTGCGATGTTGCTGACGCTGCAAACGCGACATGGCTGCAGGCTCTTGAGACAAGACATGGTTGACGAGCAACAGCATGCGGTCTTGGAGCTCATCAACCCAAGCAGAGGGCGGCTGAAAATTCATCACCAGCGAATTGAATTGAGCCAGCACATCTGGCCACGCGGGTAACGCTTTCATGGAACAGAGGTTTATTGCAAAGCCTGAACGCCAGCGACCAACCAACCGAGGGAGCCATTTTTGGGCTTGGTCATATTCCATACTTCTCTGAATGGGCTGGGGCCAGCGGTGGACTCTTCGCGAATCAAGCCTGAGAATTCGATACTGGCCATATAGACATCGCCCAAATCTTCAATGCCCAGCAATTGCGCCTCCAACATGACCACTTCGGTGGTGTTGGGGCCAGCCACCAGCTCACCTCGCTCGGCCAGCTGAGACTGAATTTCTGTCAGCATGCCATCGGTCATCATTGCCCGCAAGGCGGGTATGTCGGCGAGGTCCCAAGCCGCTTGCAAGCTGATGAAGTTTTGCTTGGCAGCTTGAACAAAGCCTTGAACATCGAAACCTTCTGGAATGGTCCAGTTTTGTCCCCCACCAATCAGCGCCGACCCAATTCGAGCACTGGCTCGGCTGGGCGTCTGACCTGAAGGGTAGGTGGTGCTGGGGTTCTCCCAAGGGCGAGCAGATGCATCGTTACCCACTTTGGCAGGGTTGTACTGAGCCACTTGGCCTGGGTTGGCTGCAGAGCCCGCACCAGCGTAAGCATAAGGAGAGGCAGAGTTACCCATGGCACGGCGGCGCATGAACCAGCCCACCAGCATCATCAAACCCAAAGCCAGCAAACCAAACATCAGGAATTGACCCATCTCTTCGCCAAAACCCAAAGAACTCATCAACCAGGCTAAGCCCAATCCCGCGGCCAAGCCGCCCAGCATGGCGCCCCAAGGACGACGCGGTTGCTGCACAGCGGGGGGAGTGGCTGCGTTTTGACCCGGCGTTGCAGCAGGTTTGGCCGCTTCGCGTTGGGTGACTGCATTGGACTGTTTGCCGATAGAACGGCCACCGCCCATACGTTTGGCATCGGCTTGGAAACTGGCCGCCATCAAAACCATACTCAACACCAAAGACATGATTTTCATAAATTACTTTCTATAGAACCACGATGCAAACCGCATCAACACCTAATTCCAACATGCAATGCCACCACCCCTAGGGACAGGTTGTGAATGTCCACATGCGCAAAGCCATTTTGCTGCATGAGGTCTTTCAAAGCCGCTTGGTCAGGATGCATACGAATGGATTCAGCCAAGTAGCGATAACTGGCATCGTCCCCAGCGACTATTTTGCCCAATCGAGGCAAAACTTCAAAGGAATACCAGTCATAAACCTTGGATAAAGCTTGGGGCACTTTGGAAAATTCCAACACCAAGAGCTTGCCACCGGGCTTGAGCACCCGCGCCATCTCGGCCAAGGCACGGTCTTTGTGCGTCATATTGCGCAAACCAAAAGAGACGCAAACAAGGTTGAAACGGGCGTCGGCAAAAGGCAAAGCTTCGGCATCACAGACGGTGGTGGGCAGCATCAGACCTTCGTCTAACAAGCGGTCGCGGCCTTGGCGCAACATCGCCAAATTGATGTCGGTATGCACCACCAAGCCTTGTGAACCGGCTTGCTTGGCAAAGGCTTGCGCCATATCGCCCGTGCCACCCGCGATATCGAGCACCGCGTCACCTGAACGCACACCAGCCACCAGCACCGCATAGGCTTTCCAAGCGCGGTGCATGCCCACAGACATTAAATCGTTCATGAGGTCGTATTTGCTGGCCACCGAATCGAAGACGCCGCGCACGCGATGCGCTTTGTCCCCTTCAGCAACTTTTTTAAATCCAAAATGCGTCTGCGTCATGGTCTGGGCTCAATGGCTGTGACAAGCATGGGAGGCGCCAGACCCCATGGGGTCGTCTCGGCCCACACCGGCGGCTTTTAATCGCAGATCGTACGACAGCCAAAGTTCAGCCTCGCGTTGACCCAGTCCATACAAATAGTCCCAAGAAAAAATGCCGCTGTTGTGGCCATCGCTGAACTGGGGTTGCACGCCGTAATGGCCCACAGGTTCGAGCGCCACGATAGACACTTCGCGCTTGCCCGATTGCAGAACCTCTTGGCCAGGGCCATGGCCCTGCACCTCGGCGGAGGGGCTGTAGACACGCATCAACTCGAAAGGAATTCGAAAACGTTGTCCGTCTGAGAAGGCAATTTCTAAAACCTTGGACTGCTTGTGCAACACAATGTCCGTGGCTTGAGGGGTGGTGGGTGTGAGTCCTGCCATGAAGAAATCCTTAAACCAAAACGCGTTCAATGCCGCCACTGTTGGCCAGACGAATATAGTCGGTCATCCACTGGTCGCCCAAGATTTTTTTCGCCATTTCCACCACGATGTAATCGGCTTCTAAGAGGCCATTTTGAAGATCATCTTGGAAGCGGTTGAGTCCCATCAAACAACTGGGGCAACTGGTCAGCACTTTGATATTTTCTTGCGGGCCCACCCAAGATTTGTCGCGCAATTGACTTTCGCCCGCAAGAATTTCTTCTTCTTTGCGAAACCGAATTTGGGTTGATACATCGGGGCGCGAATAAGCCAAACCGCCACTTTCGCCGCAGCAGCGTTTACTCTCGATGACTTGCTCGCCCAACAACGCTTTGACTGTTTTCATGGGCGCTTGCTGCTTCATCGGACTGTGACAGGGGTCGTGGTACAGATAACTGCCGCCCGCGGGCAGGGTCAATTGTTTTTCAAGCAAGTATTCGTGAATATCCAAAATCCGTGAGCCCGGGAAAATCTTGTCGAACTCATAGCCTTGCAGTTGATCAAAGCAGGTGCCGCAACTGACCACCACGGTTTTGATATCAAGGTAGTTCAAGGTATTGGCGACGCGGTGAAACAAGACGCGGTTGTCGGTGATGATTTTGTCTGCCTTGTCTTGTTGGCCTGAGCCTCTTTGGGGGTAGCCGCAACACAAGTAGCCAGGGGGCAGCACGGTTTGAACACCGGCGTGCCACAACATGGCTTGGGTGGCCAAGCCAACTTGACTGAACAAGCGCTCGGAGCCACACCCAGGAAAATAAAACACCGCCTCGGCATCTGCGCTGGTGGACAGAGGATTGCGAATAATGGGCACGTAGTCGCGGTCTTCGATGTCAAGCAAGGCACGCGCCGTTTTATTGGGCAAACCCGCAGGCATTTTTTTGTTCACAAAATGCACCACCTGTGCTTTCAGAGGCGGCGCACCGAAACTGGCAGGGGGTTGCTGGGTTTGCTGCTTGGCCAAGACTTGCAAAGCTTGGTTGGCCCAACGCTGGGCCTGCATGGCAACACGGGTGACTTGATGCCCCAACTGAATGGCTTGGGGGTTAACGGTGCTGACCAGCCACGATTGAAATACAGAGGCTGGGCGGAAACTTTGCTGGCCCATTTTGCGCAACAAATTGCGCATGGCCATGGTGACATCGCCAAAATCGATATTCACAGGGCAAGGGCTGGCACATTTATGGCACAGGGTGCAATGGTCCGCCACATCTTCAAATTCTTGCCAATGCTTGATGGACACGCCGCGGCGGGTTTGCTCTTCGTAGAGAAACGCCTCAATCAGCAAAGAGGTCGCCAAAATTTTGTCGCGTGGGCTGTAGAGCAAATTGGCGCCTGGCACATGGGTGGCACACACCGGTTTGCATTTGCCACAGCGCAAACAGTCTTTAATGGAGTCTGAGATATTGCCAATGTCTGACTGCTGCATGATCAAAGATTCATGCCCCATCAAGCCAAAACTGGGGGTGTAGGCTTGGCTCAGGTCGGCGCTGCGCTGCTCGCCGTTGGCCACCACTTTTCTCAGCAACTTGCCTTGGTTAAAGCGCCCGTGCGGGTCGATGCGCGACTTGTAATCGGCAAAGGGTTGCAGTTCGGCGTCAGTCAAATAAGCCAGCTTGGTAATGCCTATGCCGTGTTCGCCAGAAATCACACCATCCAGAGACCGCGCCAAAGCCATGATGCGGTCAACCGCTTCATGCGCGGTTTGCAGCATCGCGTAGTCGTCGCTGTTGACAGGCAAATTGGTGTGCACATTGCCGTCGCCCGCATGCATATGCAAAGCCGCCCAAACACGGCCTTTCAACACCCGCTGGTGGGTGTCGTCTATCGCTTGGCGCAGGAGAGCAAACGCGGCACCGTTAAACAAACTGTGCAGGGGTTGGCGAATCTGGGTTTTCCAACTGGCGCGCAAAAGGTGGGTTTGCAGATCGGGAAAGTGAACTGCAATGTCCGTCAGCCAAGTCGACCACTGCGTCTTGACATCGCTCAACAACTCTAAGGCTTGGCCCACACGCTCTTGCAGCAACTCGGGCGAAGGGGTGTCGAGGTCATCCGAGACCTTGCCCAAGGGCAAAGCACCCAAGGCGAGCAGTTCGGTGAGCGCATTGCACAGCGCGATCTTGTTGCGTAACGACAGTTCAATATTGATTCGCTCGATGCCGTCGGTGTACTCGGCCATGCGCGGCAAAGGGATGACCACATCCTCGTTGATCTTGAACGCGTTGGTGTGGCGACTGATGGCGGCGGTACGTTTGCGGTCTAGCCAAAACTTCTTTCGTGCCTCGGCACTCACAGCCACAAAGCCTTCACCGGTTCTGAGGTTGGCTAAGCGCACCACTTCAGAGGTGGCCCGCGCCACCGCATCGGCATCATCGCCGGCAATGTCGCCAAACAACACCATATTGGGCAAACCGCCGCGCTTGGATTTGGTGGTGTAGCCCACGGCTTTTAAATAGCGGCGGTCTAAATGCTCCAAACCCGCCAGCACCGTGCCGCTGTCTTTGGCCAGCTCGAACATATAGTTTTTGATGTCCACAATGCTGGGCACGGCCTCGCGTGCATGGCCAAAAAACTCTAGGCACACCGTGCGGGTGTGCGCCGGCATGCGATGCAAAATCCAGCGCGCACTGGTAATCAAGCCGTCGCAACCTTCCTTTTGAATACCGGGCAAGCCACTTAAAAATTTATCGGTGACGTCTTTGCCCAAACCGGCTTTGCGAAAACCCGCGCCTGGGATGTCGAGTCGCTCGGTGCGCAAAGGCGTCACACCATCGGCTTGGAAATAGCGCAACTCAAAACTGGCCACTGCTGCGTCATGTATCTTGCCCAAGTTGTGATTGATTCGCACAACTTCCAGCCATGTCGCGTCTGGTGTGACCATGCGCCAACTGGCCAAATTGTCCAGGGCCGTGCCCCACAGCACCGCTTTTTTGCCGCCCGCATTCATAGCGATATTGCCGCCAATGCAAGATGCCTCAGCAGAGGTGGGGTCCACAGCAAACACAAATCCGGCCTGTTCGGCCGCATCCGCCACCCGTTGGGTGACCACGCCAGCTTCGGTGGCAATGGTGGCAAAGGCATGCTGAAGGCCAGGCAATTGCAGCATTTCTACCTGCCCGATTTTTTGCAATTTTTCGGTGTTGATGACCGCGCTTTTCCAAGTCAGCGGCACGGCCCCACCGGTATAGCCCGTGCCGCCCCCACGCGGCACGATGGTCAGGCCCAAATCGATACAGGCTTTGACCAGTTTGGCCATGTCAGCTTCGCCATCGGGGGCAAGCACCACAAACGGGTATTCCACCCGCCAATCGGTGGCATCGGTGACATGCGAGACACGGCTCATGGCGTCAAAGCGGATGTTGTTGTCGTGGGTGCATTTGCGAAAAACTTTGCTGGCTTTGGCGCGCAAGCGAGACACCTCTGCAAAACTTTGGGCAAAGGCTTTCACTGCTTGCAAGGCTGTGTCCAACAATCCCGTGACCATGGCGTCGCGCTGTGGGTCTTGCAAAGCGTCGCGACGCTTGTCGATTTCATCCAATCGATGCTGCATGGCTTGCACCAACAACTGACGGCGTTTGGGGTTGTCCAGTAAATCGTCTTGCAAATAAGGGTTGCGTTGAACCACCCAAATATCACCCAAAACTTCTAAAAGCATGCGCGCTGAGCGACCGGTCTTTCGTTCTTGACGCAAAGTCTCCAAGGTTTGCCAAGCCGGCAAGCCCAACAGGCGTATGACAATTTCCCTGTCGGAGAACGAGGTGTAGTTGTAGGGGATTTCCCTAGATTGCTGGACGTCTTGGTCAGCCCCTAACAACGGGGGCAAAAGTGTGGGTGCATTCATAAGTAGAAAGCAATAGTAACCTAGGGCATTTTCAGCCGCGCCAGGCTTTGAAAAATACCCATTGCAAAGAGGCGCAGACCACCACCAAGCCCGTGTAGGTAAGCATTTTTCCGTCTTGCCCGCCCCAGACCAGTCCGGCCACCAGAACGCCCGCGCCAGCTACGCTGTTCAAAACAAATTGCAGCCAAGGTTTGAACATAGCGGGTTTGTGGCGCCACAAAACTTGGCTGAGTACCCACATCCATGCCGCCATGAAGACCGCGGGCGCTAAAAAATTGAGCAAATGAAAAATAATCGACAAGGTGTCCATCCAAGGATTTTATATTCCCACCATCTAAGTATGGGCGCTAGGAGATGTGGCGCGCAGATTTAATAAAGACGCGGATAGCCGGTGATTTTCTGTATATCCAGGTACAGCGGCTGCAAACGCGCATACATCTTTTGATAAACCTTGCGGTACAGCGCATCATAGGTTTTATGGTGCTCTGCTATAGGGTAGAAAGTTTTTTCTATGCGCGTCATGGCCTTGACCGCGCTGGCAAAATCCGGATACAAACCCAAACCTACCGCCGCATCAATCGCAGCCCCTAAACCTGAAGTTTCATACACATGCGGGCGGGAAGCTGGCAAACCAAAGATATCGGCAGTCAATTGCATCGCTGCATCACTTTGCGAGCCGCCGCCGGAAATACGCAATTCGGTAATCGCGACGCCGCTGCGTTTTTCTATGCGCTCTTTACCTTCACGCAGTGCATAGGCCAGACCTTCCAAAATAGCGCGGTACATGTGCGCGCGTGTATGCACATCGCCAAAACCTATGATGGCCCCTTTTGCTTCAGGGCCCGGAACTTTGATACCCGGCGACCAGTAAGGTTGCAACATTAAGCCCATAGAGCCGGGCGGCACTGCATTGACCAGTTCATCGAACAAATCCTCGGCCAATACTCCCTGCTGTTCTGCCTGACGTTTTTCGTGATGACCAAATTGCTCCTTAAACCACTTGACCATCCAGTAGCCACGAAAAATTTGCACCTCGGTACTGTAGGAACCTGGCACGGCCGCCGGATACGGCGGAATCATCGGCGTTACCTCTATGTATTTGGTGCTAGTGGTATTGATAGTCGCTGTGGTGCCGTAACTGAGGCAACCTATATGCGGCTGCATGCAACCGGCACCGATGACTTCACAAGCCTTGTCGGCAGCAGCAGCCAATAAGGGAGTACCTGGCAGTATGCCAGTCGCGGCAGCAGCAGCAGCCGTAATCTGCCCCATCACACTGGCGGGAGCGACCAATTGCGGTAGCGACTCGGGCTTCACGGCCAAGGCCTGCCATTTCCAATCCCTGCGTCCAGCCCATTTAAGCCGTTTGTAGTCAAAAGGTAAATAACCTACTTGCGAGCCTACAGAATCGATGAAACTACCGCATAAGCGATAGTTCAGGTAACCCGAGAGCATCAGATATTTATCGGTCTTTTCCCAGATTTCCGGCTGATTCGCCTTAATCCAGTTGGCCTCGGCCTCGCCTCGAAAATAATTAATGGTCTGCGCCACTCCCGCTAATTTGAATGCCATTTTCCATAAGGGACTGATGGGCGGCACCTTATCAGTACGGCGCTGATCTAGCCAGGTAATCGCCGCGCGCAAGGGCTTGCCGTCTTTATCCAGATTGATCATGGTGCCGCGTTGGGTGGTCACAGCCACGCCCTTAACCGCAGAGGGTGCAATTGCATTTTGCGCCCACAGACGCTGGCAGGCAGTGCATACCGCTTGCCAGTAATCTTCGGCATCATGCTCGGCCCAACCGGGGTGAGTCGAGAAATAAGCTTCCAGATGCACTTGCTGCTTGGCGACAATATTGCCGTGCAAATCAAATAGCAAAGCGCGCACGCTCTGGGTGCCATTGTCTATAGACAAAATATATTGCTGTGTCATGTGTCTCCCCTTATATTTTTTTTAGGTAGGCGTGTTCGCTGCACGAGGGCTAGTTTGCTAGCGCCAGTCTTTGATTTGCTCGCGTGGCGGCAAGCTGTAATGGCTATGCCACAATTTAAGATACGCGACTTGCTCAGCTTCCCACCTAGCATCGCTCCAGCCTAATTCAGGCTGGCAGATAGCACGTATTTTGGGCAGAATCTCTGTGCCGCCTTGCTTTAATAATATGCCCAGGCGAGTGCGGCGCAATAGCAAATCTTCCAGATGCAGCACCGCTTCGTGACGTGCCGCCCAGCGCAACTCTAGCCACATGCAGTCGCTGCCAGCGATATTTTCTAACTCGCCGTTTTGCGCAGCCGCCAGCACCGCCTTGGCATGCACGCCGTAATGCCCTTGCAAGCGCAGACTTTGCTGGCTGCTCAAGCGCGCATCGTGCGCCAAGCTTTGTCCAGGTTTAAATAAGGGCGTGATCGTCAAGTCAGCGTGCCAGTCCGGCAGCAGCGCCGCCGCATGCTTTAAGGCGTCTAACGCAATCAGACGAAAGGTCGTGAATTTACCGCCGGTCACCGTCAATAAGCCCTGCTCTAGCCAGACAGCATGGTCGCGCCCTTCTTTGGAAGGATCACTTTTGCCACTAGCGATCACCGGTCGCACTCCGGCATACGTGGCAATAATATCGTCCAAGTCCAGCTGCAATTGCGGAAACTGAAAATCCAGTGCCGCCATCAGATAGCTCACTTCATCGGCCGTGATCTTGCTCTCTATCTGAAGGTTTTCGCTATGGTCCACATCGGTGGTGCCGACCAGAGTTATGCCTTCCCATGGGTAGCAAAAAACTGGCCGCCCGTCTTTAGGATGCATCAGACTAATCGCCTGCGCTACCGGCAAACGCCATTGAGGCAAGACCAGGTGACTGCCTCGCAAGGGGCGTATTTTGGCTGGCGCGCCCTGCTGCTGGCGCAAGCCATCGGCCCAGGCACCAGTGGCACTGATGATCAGCTTGGCGCGCACGCAATGTGATGCGCCACTGATGGCGTCCACAACTTCTAGACCGTTGACCTTTGCGTCTGCTCGTCCATCAACTCTGAGCAAGCTGCGCGCGGCCAGATAGTTGATCGCCACCGCCCCCATACTGATGGCTTCTTGTAGCACCCTTAACACCATGCGCGCATCGTCGGTCTTGGCATCGACGTAGCACATGCCACCCTTCAAACCCTCACGCTGTATGTGAGGTGCTAACTGCAAGAATTCATCCGCTGGAAAGTAATGGCGGGCACCACGCAAACCGGCCATAAAATCATAGATTGCCAATCCCAGCGCAAACATCCAACGCCCGGGTTTGCGACCTCGATAATCGGCAAACGCAAAACTTTGCTGGTCAACCAGACCTGCCGCTTCCTGCATTAAATTTTGACGTTCTCGAACCGATTCGCGCGTCAACTGAAATTTACCTTCCTTTAGATAGCGCAAGCCACCATGCACCAATTTAGAAGAACGGCTAGAAGTGCCCCAGGCAAAATCACGCTGCTCTATCAGTAACACTTTTAAGCCACGGCGGGCCGCTTCCAGCAAGATACCGGCGCCGGTAATGCCGCCGCCCACAATCACGATGTCCCACTTTTGCGCCAATTGCTCCGGCATTTGAGCGCGCCAGGAAGGCGACCACAAACCATCTGGGGATTCGATATTCATTTGAACTCAGCCGGTTCTAGCGGCAGCAACTTACCCGGATTCATCATGCCATCCGGATCGAAATGTTTATACAAATGGCGCATTGCGGCGATCCCGAACTCGCCTTTTTCCGCGCTCAAATACGGCGCATGATCAGTGCCGACACCATGCTGATGACTGATGGTGCCGCCACTGCTGACGATGGCCTCGCACACTGCAGCCTTCAGGGCCTGCCAGCGCGCCAGATCCTGCTCGTAATTGCCACTGAGCCGGTAGACGAAGGTGGTATAGACGCTAGCCCCCTGCGCATACAAGTGCGACAGATGGGTATAGGTATGCACGCGCTCGCCAGACTCAACCAGGGCCTTGGCGGCGGCTTGCTCAACCGTCAGCATCATGCCTTTTACCTTGGGCCAGTCACACGCAGTTTCTACCGTATCGATGGCATAGCCTTGCTGCCACAATGAGTTACGCAGATAGACACTGCGGAAACGATTTTGCTTCCACTTCTGCCCCATCGCCTGTCCGACCGGCACACCTTGTTGCTGGCGCGCGATCTGCAGCGCCATCTTGATCGCATGCGCCACCGTCGCTGTATGACCGCTGGCCCCTAGCATTAACAAACATTTTTGGTCTTTGCAGCCGCGCCAGCCCAGATAAGTTTCCAGCGCGCCTATCAGTTTTTTGTGTCCGGCCAGAGTCAGGGTCGTCAATGTCTCGGTCGCGTTTGACAGTCGCAACATAGCGAGCGGCAACTTGGCCTGCACGATCATGCGTATCGCCTCTTGCGCAGCATCCCAATCAGGGAAAAATACCGCATGAAATACTTCACGTTCGGGCATTGGTGTGACTCTGACCACGGCTTCGGTCAGGATGCCGATGCGACCTTCTGAACCTAACACCATCTCGCGTAAATCACTACCGGCCGCCGAGGCCGGAAACGTAGCAATATCTAGCCTGCCGCTAGGCGCTTCTAGTCTGCCACCGGCAAACAATTGCTCTATGCGACCGTAACGCAAAGATTGCTGACCAGAAGAGCGTGTCACTATCCAGCCACCCAGACTAGAGTATTCAAACGACTGCGGGAAGTGCCCCAGCGTATAGCCTTGGGCGCGCAATTGCGCCTCCAGATCCGGGCCGACGACACCGGCACCGAAGCGCGCCAGCTGGGCTGTTTTATCCAGATTCATCAGGCCTGAGAGACGAGACATATTTATACTCAATACGGGCGTTTGCCCTTGCGGCACACTCAGATGACCGACCACGCTGGTACCACCGCCATACGGTATCACGGTGGCACCACAGGTCTGCGCATAGTCCAGCAAACTACGAACCTGCTCGCCACTCTCAGGGAAAGCCACACCATCCGCAAAACTGTCTATTCGTCCGTAACGCAATTTGAGCCAATCCGGCAAGCTTTGCCCAAGACTATTGCGCATACGGACTTCGGCACCGGTCTCGACCAAAGGATGGGGAGGCAGGCGACTCGCAGGCACCGCGCTACATGCCTGCGCCAAACTGGCATCGCTAATTGCCTGTCCCTGGCCTATGCGTTGCTGCAAAAATGCCAGTGCATCGTCATTGATTGCAAAATTGATGCTGTCATCACCCCAACCATTCCAGCGTCTCATCTTGTTTCCCTATTATTGGGTGGCGATTGCTATAGTTGCCAAAATTTTTAGAATTCCCGCTAGCTTAACCACGCACCGTAAGAAGGTATTGCGTATTTATGACAACTAATTTGTTCTTTCATGCCAAGCACTGTTAAAACAACGCCGCTGGTGGCTAGCCGCTCTGGCGGGCGCGTCACTGGTGCCTATTTGCAACCATTGCTAGAGGTTGCACTGGCGAACGGAGTGACCTTGGCGGCACTGGCTCAGGCCGCTGATTTACCCTTGGCGGCACTGTCGCCTTTACCTGAGACACTGGCGGCGAGTGACTATGTACGTCTGCTGGATGTGGCGGCAGAACTTAACAATGACCCACATTTTGGGTTGCACGTAGGCGAGAGCGTAAAACTCGGCACCTATACAGTGTATGGATTGATACTCTTAAGTTGCCATGACTTTGGTCAGGTGTTTCAGCAAACGCTGCGCTATGAAGGTCTGGCACACGACTTGGGGCGTTCTGATTTATTGATAGAGAAAGACCTGGCGCAGTATCAATGGCACAGCCACTACCCGGGCGCCAGTCGGCATTTGGCCGAGAGCGTATTTGCCGGTATCCGCGTGTTTGGTAATTGGCTGGCGGGTGCGCCCTTACCGGCTATTCCTATCGCGTTTAGCCACCCTAGGCCTGCCGATTGCAGTGAACATCTGCGTATCTTTGGCGATGAACCGATATTTGATGCGCAGCTCAACAGCGCCAGTTTCGATGTCGCCTTACTGGCCTGGCCGGTACCAAATGCCGATGTCGGCATGTATCCGGTCTTGCAGCAATATGCCGAAGCACTCTTAAAAGAAAAGAGCCGGGCTCAGGCCGATGTCGGCGTCGTTGCCCAACTGCGCGCCAGCATCATCAACAATCTAAGTAAAGACTTGGCTAAATTAACTCCGATTTCGCAAGAACTAGGCCTTAGCCCTCGTACCCTGCAAAGAAAGCTCAGCGAGCTAGGCACCAACTTCCAGCAAGTGCTGGATCAGACCCGTCATGAACTGGCCAAAGATTATCTGCGCCAGCGTCACCTTAATCTGGCTGACATCGCTTTTTTATTGGGCTACCAAGAGCAAAGCGCCTTCAACCATGCCTTTAAGGGCTGGTTTGGCCTTAGTCCCGGCAGCTACCGCGAGCGAAGCGGTAAAGGAAATTAAGACGTTATTCGTTCGCACTTATTTATCGACTTTGAATTTCCTCATAAACCGCACTACGAGGTCGATCAGCGCGTCAACTGGACAGGGGTGGCAACAGTGGTTATGCCAACGCTGCAGGGCAGGGCTTAGCCTGTCACCGCTCAAGAATGGCAAAGTCAGCATGTCTGCGGCAAAAGACTCTGAACAAAAATACAATTATTTAAGG
>Ga0209135_1000203_pt1 | contig 21199 bp, 18 predicted proteins | sample LauGreSBDMM110SD_4_FD_187570 | JGI IMG/M metagenome (GOLD analysis project Ga0209135, IMG submission 187570) | Freshwater lake microbial communities from Lake Michigan, USA - Su13.BD.MM110.SD (SPAdes) (version 3) | ecosystem: Environmental > Aquatic > Freshwater > Lake | place: Lake Michigan... | reverse complement strand
CGTAGACAAGCCCGTTTTCTGCGGGTTGAGGCAGGCGCGACGTTTCACGCCACACCGCCTGATCGAGCGGTTCAAATACAGCATCGCCTTCAATATCAGCCTGAATCTCAGTCGCAACGATACGATCAACGAGCGGCAAGGCTTGTTGGTAAATTTGCGCACCACCGATGATAAACACTTGCTCGGCCTCTTTGACGGTTTCGAGCGCCTGCAGCAGGCTTGTGAAGCCCTCTGCGCCGATGAACGCTTTGGTCGTGTCGCGGGTGATCACAATATTGCGTCGCCCAGGCAACGGCCGGCCAAGTGAATCCCAGGTTTTGCGACCCATCACGATCGGGCACCCTAGCGTCGTGCGCTTAAAGTGCGCTAAGTCGCCGGGCAACTTCCAGGGCAAGGTGTTATCCCGCCCAATGGTGCGGTTGCGGGCGTAGGCAACAATTAAATTCAGCTGCATCAGCCAAGTCTCTTAAGCGAAATCAAACGGCAACCGGTGCCTTGATGTGTGGATGGTGCTCGTAATTTTCGATCACAAAGTCTTCGTAGCGGTAATCGAACAAAGATTCTGGTTTGCGTTGCATACGGAGGGTTGGATAGGGATTGGGTGTACGCGAGAGTTGTAATTCAACCTGCTCGAAATGATTGCTGTAGATATGGCAATCGCCACCGGTCCAAACAAAATCACCGACCTCGAGGTTGCACTGTTGCGCCACCATGTGCGTGAGCAAGGCGTAACTCGCAATGTTGAAAGGCACGCCTAAAAAAGTATCGGCGCTGCGCTGATAAAGCTGGCACGAAAGCTTGCCTTGTGCGACGTAAAACTGAAAGAAGGCATGGCAAGGCGGTAACGCCATGTTTTTGATTTCGCCAACGTTCCAGGCCGAGACAATCAAGCGACGTGAGTCGGGGGTCTTGCGAATCTGTTCAAGCACCTGACTAATTTGGTCGATATGCTCGCCATCAGGGGTCGGCCAAGAGCGCCATTGCACACCATAGACGGGGCCTAAGTCACCGTCGGGCCGAGCCCACTCATTCCAAATGCTGCAACCATTATCTTGCAACCATTTAACGTTTGAATCGCCGCGTAAAAACCATAAGAGCTCAACAAAAATGCTGCGGGTATGCAGTTTTTTTGTCGTGATCAACGGAAACCCTTTCGACAGATCAAACCGCATCTGATAGCCAAAGACCGAGCGTGTGCCCGTGCCGGTTCGGTCGGTCTTGTTGACGCCCATCGTGTAGACGTGGCGCATGAAGGTTTCGTATTGATCCATGTGTATCAAGCCTGTCTTTATGATTGTGCGGCTGGGGCGCCGCCCGTGTCGACGATCTCAGCCGCCCAAGTGATTGCGGCAGTGTGGGCCAGCATGGCCGAGGCTGAGCAGTATTTTTCGTGCGAGAGCGCAATGGCGCGCTCGACGGCTGCTCGAGGCAAGTTGTGGCCGGTGACCGTAAACACAAAGTGGATCCTGGTAAACACTTTTGGGTCAACGTCGGCACGCTCTGCAATCAGCTTGACCGAGCAGCCAACGATCGCGTGGCGCCCGCGCTTCAGGATCAAGACCACGTCATAGGCCGTGCAGCCTCCTGTGCCCACCAGCAAGAGCTCCATCGGACGCGGGGCAAGGTTATGCCCCCCACCATCGGGTGCGCCGTCCATGGCCGCAATGTGCCCTGTGCCGGTCTGTGCGACGAACAGCATGCCGTCGGGGCCACCCCAATCTATTTTGACTTCCATGTGTAATCCTCAGCAATGAAGTAACAATGATAATCAAGTTTCAAGCAAAATCTTTGGCCGAGCTTTAAAATTGGGGTTAAAGCTCTTTCTTTGTCAGAGCAATACGAATATCTCTCAAGGTTAAGTATGGCAGCCCCCCAAGCGGTTTCAGTTGGTTCATCGCACTTTATTAGACGCCAGCATTGGCTGGATCCCTTCATCGCCGAAGCCGATGTCGCACTGCAGGTGTTGGTGGGGCAGGCCGCGGCCGCACGACCGAATCCGGCCGGAGTGGCCAAGCTCGAGTCGACCGATCACTTCACCGCAGCTGAAAAAAAACACGCAGCGGGGTTAATGCGTGTGAACCACGTTGGTGAGGTTTGCGCGCAGGCCCTGTATCGTGGCCAGGCAGCTGCCAGCAAAGACGCCTCGGCCGCCGCACTGTTTTATAGCGCCGCAGCCGACGAAACGGATCACCTTGCCTGGTGCCAGCAACGCTTGCGCGAGCTCGACAGCCGCCCCAGCCTATTGAATCCTGTTTGGTATGCGGGCTCGTTTGCGCTGGGGGTCTTGGCAGCGCGTGCTGGTTTGGCCCGTAACTTGGGCTTTATGGCCGAAACCGAGCGCCAGGTTGAGGCGCATCTCGAAGATCACCTTGAGCGCTTGCCCCCGAGCGATACACGCTCACGAAAAATCGTCGAGCAAATGAAACAAGACGAAATCGGCCACCGCGTGACCGCTGAAAGGGCGGGGGCAGTGGGGATGCCTGCCGCTGTGAAGGGCGTGATGAGGCTGATGTCCAAGCTCATGACGGCGACGGCGTATCGGGTTTGACCTTCTCCCCGCTTTAAAGGGCGAGGTGTTACCCGCAAATCCGATAAAATATTGTTGCGATGCACAAAAACAACACAATAAATATTTAATTTTGTTTTGATAGGTTTTCTTGCATCGCAGCAAAAATTAGATTACTATTAGTTTATGGAAGTTTAGTCATAAGTGTTTTGACTGAAGAAGCCGTTATCAAGGATAGCGTTCAGGCAAAGCACGCAGAGTTAGTTAGGCGTTTTGCAAGTATGACAACGCCAAAGCTTGCTCCTCAACTTGCCACGATTGTCTCCTCCACCTACCTCCTTTGGTGGATTTAGGCCAAGACCGCAAGGTCTTGGCCTCTTTTTTTGTCAAACGCAAAAGCACGTGTGATTTGGGCCCCAGCCGTCAGCCCACTTTTTGTCAGGGGCTCATTCTTTTTGTCGAGGGCTCGTTGCTTGCTTAGGGCCGCGGCCGCGCAACAAAATTTCGCTCAAGCCTTTAAACTCACACCCGTGCATTAAAAATAACCCGCTGGCTCGAGCGTCTGCAGGTAGTTTGGAGAAAACTTTGCTCATTCAGGACGTCAAACTTGCGGTGATTGGGCTGGGCTATGTGGGGTTGCCCCTTGCAGTTGAGTTCGCCAAAAAAAGGTCAGTGCTTGGCTTTGATATTAATCCGGCCCGCATACAGGCCCTACAGCAAGGGCATGACCATACCCTTGAGGTCGATGACGCCGAGCTTGCTAGTGCCAAAGGGTTACGTTGTACGGCAGACCGCGCCGAGTTAAACGACGCTAACGTTTTTATAGTGACAGTGCCCACGCCGATTGACGAATATAAGCGCCCCGACCTGACCCCCTTGATCAAGGCGAGTGAAACAATCGGTGCGGTGCTAAAAAAAGGCGACATTGTTATTTATGAGTCGACCGTATATCCGGGTGCCACCGAAGAAGATTGCGTGCCGGTGCTTGAACGCGTGTCGGGCTTAGTCTTTAACAAAGATTTCTTCGCGGGCTACAGCCCCGAGCGTATCAACCCCGGTGACAAAGAGCACCGCGTCAGTACGATTAAAAAAGTGACCTCGGGCTCGACACCTGAGATCGCGGCTTTGGTTGATCAAATCTACCAAGAGATCATTGTCGCGGGCACGCATTGTGCGCCTAGTATCCGAGTGGCTGAAGCCGCCAAGGTGATCGAAAATACGCAGCGTGACGTCAACATCGCCTTGATCAATGAATTGGCGTTGATCTTTAATAAGCTTGGCATCGACACCGAGGCCGTGTTGCAGGCGGCCGGCACCAAATGGAATTTTCTACCCTTTCGTCCGGGCTTGGTGGGCGGGCATTGCATTGGTGTGGATCCCTACTATCTCACGCACAAAGCGCAATCGATTGGCTATCACCCAGAGATCATTTTGGCAGGAAGGCGTTTAAATGACGGCATGGGCAGCTATGTGGTCTCGCAACTTGTGAAGTTGATGACGCGCCAACGCATCCATGTACAAGGTGCGCGCGTCTTGGTGATGGGTTTGGCCTTTAAAGAGAATTGCCCCGATCTGCGTAACACGCGTGTGGTGGATATCGTCAAAGAATTACATGAATACAACGTCGAGGTCGATGTGTACGACCCCTGGGTGTCGGCGCAAGAGGCTCTGCATGAGTACGGTTTCGCGCCGGTACAGACCTTAGAAGCAGGTCGTTACGATGCGATCATTGTGGCCGTCGCGCACAAACAATTTATTGAGATGGGCGCACCGGCGCTTCGCGCGTTGGGTAAGCCCGAGCATGTCTTGTACGACCTCAAATATATTTTGCCGGCTGATCAGTCAGATCTGCGCTTATGACACAGGCACCTGGCATGCGCTACCAGCAAGTTCAACAACAATTGCGCGAAGCCCCACGCAGTTGGTTGGTCACAGGGTGTGCAGGGTTCATTGGTTCGAATCTGATCGAGGCCTTGCTTAAGCTTGATCAGCGTGTGGTGGGCCTTGATAACTTCGCGACAGGCTATCAAAACAATCTTGACGAGGTGCGGGCGAACGTGAGCGCCCAGCAGTGGTCAAATTTTCGGTTTATTCAAGGTGATATTCGCGAGGCGGCTACCTGCGTACGATCTGTGGCCGGCGCAGAGTTTGTGCTGCATCAGGCCGCCCTTGGCTCGGTGCCGCGCTCGCTCGCGGATCCCGTGACCACAAACGACGTTAACATCTCTGGTTTTTTAAATATGCTGGTGGCAGCACGCGATGCCAAGGTTCAATCTTTTGTTTACGCGGCCTCAAGCTCAACCTATGGGGATCACCCCGCCTTGCCTAAAGTTGAAGATCAAATCGGTAAGCCGCTATCGCCTTACGCCGTCACAAAGTATGTCAACGAGTTGTATGCGGATGTCTTCGCGCGCTCTTACGGCGTTAAGACGATTGGCCTGCGCTACTTTAATGTGTTTGGTAAACGACAAGATCCCGAGGGTGCTTATGCAGCGGTGATCCCAAAGTGGATTGCGGCGATGCTCGCGGGTGAGGCGGTGTCGGTGAACGGAGATGGCGAAACAAGTCGCGATTTTTGTTTTGTGGATAACGCCGTGCAAGCCAATATTTTGGCAGCCATGGCTGGCGCCGAGGGCACCAATCAGGTCTATAACGTCGCCGTCAACGCGCGGACCAGTTTGAACGTCTTACATCAACATCTTGTCTCAACGCTCGCTGAAAACGCAGTGTCGTATGGGTTAGCGCCAAGTTACCGAGATTTTAGAGCGGGTGACGTGCGACATTCGCAGGCCGATATTTCGAAGGCACAGCGTCTGCTAGGGTATCACCCCACCCACACAATCCTCCAAGGCCTGCAAGCTGCAATGCCTTGGTATCTTGCGTTTTGCGCGAAGTCGCGAGCTTCTTAGTCCGCGCCTCAGGCTTCAGGCGATTGACCGCGAGCGATACGTTCTTCGCGACGACGCTCGTAGGCATGGCCGTCGTCAGCACTCGTTGCTAAACGGCGAATCCAGTGCGCAGTTGACGGATCAAAAGCGCTGATAGCCGACTCGCTGTCTTCGGCGTCGAGGCTATTTTCGATATCAACGGCTAGCCTTTTGCCAAACTCAACACCCCATTGATCAAAGGGGTTGATGCCCCATAAGACGCCTTCGGTGAAGACCTTGTGTTCGTAAAGCGCCAAGAGCGATCCAAGTTGCTTGGCGTCAAGCAGGGGCAGCACGATTAAGGTCGAAGGGCGCCCGCCCGGATGCACCCGATGCTGAGCCAGTTGCGCTGCAAGAACCGGATCTTTTTCAGTCTGACTGACTGCGGCAAGCGCTTGCTCAAACGTTTTACCCTCGCGTAGCGCAGCACGTTGTGCCAAGCAATTGGCAATCAGCAGTCGGTGATGGCGAGTGTGTTGATGGTCGGGCTTGGCACACAACACAAAATCAACCGGAGCCCCTTTGCCATCTTGATGCAACCACTGAAAAAACGTGTGTTGGCTATCAGTGCCTGGCATCCCAAAAACAGCAGGGCTGCTAGGTACGTCAAGCGTGCTGCCATCAAGCTGTGTCGCTTTACCAAGGGATTCCATTTCAAGCTGTTGCAGCCATGGCACCAGTTGACGCAAGCGCGCGTCATACGGGCATAGCGCAAACGAGGCATAGCCCAGCACACTGCAGTTGGCCACGGCACTTAAGGCCATTTGCACGGGTGCATTGCGCGCGATGGGCGCATTTAAAAAGTGCTCGTCCATCTCGGCTGCGCCGCGGCGCATATCATTCAATGCATTGAGACCAAGCCCTAAAGCAATCGGCAGGCCAATCGATGACCACAGTGAATAGCGGCCTCCCACCCAATCCCAAAATTTAAAAATGCGATCTTCACGAATACCATAGGCCAGCGCCGCTGCCGGATTGGCCGTAACCGCCACAAAGTGTTCGAGCGGATGACTGACACCGTTGACTTCAAACCATTCAATGGCCCGCGCCGCGTTGGCCAAAGACTCGGTCGTGGTGAACGATTTGGAAGAAACAATCACGAGCGTATCAAGTGGATCGAGCCCATCGAGCGCGCCGGTGATGGCGTGTGCATCAACGTTTGAGGCAAAACGAATCGTGCGCCGGCCTGCAACGCCCGAAAGCGCCTCAACGGCGAGCCTTGGCCCCCAGTCACTGCCGCCGATACCAAGATGCACGACGTTACGGTACAGATTTTGAGCATTGACCAGATCGACGAAATTGGCCAGACGTTCTTGTTCGGCTTTGACCGCGTCGGCTACGCCCGCGGGCGGGTGTTCAGCCCTCAGGGCGGTATGCCAGGCTGCACGTTTTTCAGTCCAGTTAATGGGCTCGCCGGCAAAAAGCCCCCTGCGAGCAGCCTCAAAACCTTGTTGGTTGAGTAGCGCAGCTGAAGCTTGCTCAAAGGCGGCAGAGTAGCGCTGGGTGCTTAGATCCACTTCAAGATCGACCGCGGGCAAAATACGCAAACTGTCAGCTGTGAGCGGGCTGGTGTGTACGGCTGAAGAAAAAGCAAGCCAAGCTGGGCTTCTAGACAACGTGCTCATAAGGTGGGTCGCAGAAGAAAAATTAAAAGGGAAGCGTGACGTGCGGCGCAAGCGTTAACAACTGTTTGCGAAAGGCGTCTTGAATACGCACAAGGGCCTCAGGGGTGTCGCCCTCAAAGCGCAACACCACGACAGGCGTAGTGTTTGAAGCGCGGGCTAAGCCAAAGCCATCTGGGTAGTCGGCGCGCAGTCCATCAATTTTGAGGACTTCAGTCGCACCATCAAACACACCTTCGGTTTGCAGACGTTTGATCAAGGCGTGAGGTTCGCCTTCGGCCATTTCAAGCTTGAGTTCGGGGGTTGACACACCTTGTGGAAGCGCCTCGAGTACCGCGGACGGATTCGCCGAGCGCGACAAAATCTCAAGCAGGCGGCAACCGGTGTAAAGGCCATCATCAAAACCAAACCAACGCTCTTTAAAGAACACGTGTCCGCTCATTTCGCCGGCTAAAGGCGCGCCGGTTTCGGCAAGTTTGGCTTTAATCAGAGAATGACCGGTTTGCCACATCAACGGCACGCCGCCCGCTTCGCGAATGGCGACGGCAACGTGGCGGCTGCACTTGACGTCATAAATAATGGTTTCGCCGGGGCAGCGGGTGAGCACATCGCGTGCATACAGAATTAATTGACGATCAGGCCAAATAATCTCGCCCGATTTAGTGACGACACCTAAGCGATCACCGTCGCCGTCAAAGGCCAAGCCGATTTCGCAATCGGTGGTTTGAACGCAACGAATCAGATCCTCAAGGTTGTGCGGATCGGCGGGATCGGGATGGTGATTAGGAAACGTGCCATCGACTTCGCAAAATAATTCAGTGACTTCGCAACCGAGGTCGCGAAACAGTTGTGGTGCCACGGCACCCGCCACACCGTTGCCGCAGTCAATCGCGATTTTCATGGGGCGACTTAGCTTGACGTCGCCAAGCACGCGCGCCAGATAAGGCGTCAGAATGTCTACGCTGGTGGCTGTGCCAGACGCGTTTGCGTGTGCAGGGCCGGCAGCGACTTCATCGCGCAGCGCCAAGATGGCCTCACCGTGTAGGGTGCCACCGCCCATCATCATCTTGAAGCCGTTGTAGTCGGGTGGATTATGGCTGCCCGTCACTGCAACGCCCGAACCCGTTTTTAAGGTGTAAGCGGCAAAATAGACTAAGGGGGTAGGCACCTCGCCGACGTCGATCGTATTGATGCCACCGTCGCGCATCCCTTGCTGCAGGGCCGCCGCCAAAGACGGGCTGCTGATCCGGCCGTCGCGACCCACCACCATGGTGGTGACGCCGGCTGCCTTGGCACGCGCCGCTAAGCCGCGGCCGAGCTCTTTTGCAAATTCTGGGTTTAACGCTGAGGGCACGATGCCCCGGATGTCGTAGGCTTTGAAAGACGAAGACGGAAACGGAAAAGTGACGGACACGTGAACGGACTCCGATGACCCTTGCGGGCTTAAACGTTTGTTGAGGCAGGCCGAGGGTTCATTCTTTACAATGCAACCTTCAGGTATGCATTATGGCCGATCCTGAGCGCTAACATTTGGCAAGGCCCTGACAATTCTTTGGGAGCAAACCTGTTTTTTGGGTGAAATTGCCCAAAATAGTAGGCCGTTGCGTTAAATGTCGGCATTGCGGCTGCCGGTGTGTCAATCCGTGAGGCAATAAATATTGCCTTCTTGCCCCTTTGTGAATGAAAATCGCTTACGTGCCCTGCGATCAACCTTGACCCACTCGCCCCGTTAGGCGAGGTTTGACGGAAAGAAAATGAACCTCTTACCAGAACTCGAAAAATTATTAGGTGCCAATCAGGTCTTAACGGGTGAGGCGGCTGCGCCTTACTTGGTCGACTGGCGCGGGCGGTACAAGGGCCAAGCGCTGGCCGTGGTGCGGCCTGGTTCAACCGAAGAGGTGGCTGCGGTCGTGCGTTTGTGTGCCCAGCACCAGGTGCCAATCGTGCCTTCAGGGGGCAACACCGGCATGTGTGGAGGCGCAACCCCTGATGAAACGGGTCGCGCGTTGGTGCTGTGCCTTGCGCGTTTGAATCGGGTGCGCTCGGTTGATACTGACAATGACACCATGACCGTCGAGGCAGGCTGTATTTTGCAGGCAGTGCAAACCGCTGCACGTGAGGCTGGGCGGTTGTTTCCACTGAGTTTGGCCGCTGAAGGCAGCTGCACGATCGGTGGCAATTTGTCGACCAATGCGGGTGGCACCCAAGTGTTGCGCTACGGTAATACGCGCGAGCTGGCCTTGGGTCTAGAGGTTGTCACCGCTGAAGGCGAAATCTGGCATGGGTTGCGTGGCCTGCGTAAAGACAACACGGGCTACGACTTGAGGGATTTGTTTATTGGTAGCGAAGGCACGCTGGGTATCATCACCGCGGCGACGCTCAAGCTGTATCCCTTGCCAGTGGCGCAATGTACGGCCATGCTGGCACTGAACTCGCTTGAAGATGCGACCGCAGTGTTGTCACGTGCACGCGCTGGCTTTGGAGCCTCGCTCACGGGGTTTGAGGTCATGATGGGGACGGTCTTGCAAGCGGTGGTCAAACTGTTTCCACAACAGCGTCTGCCGTTTGAAGGGCCGTCAGCGCAGTCGCCTTGGTACGCGTTGCTTGAATTGTCGGATAGCGAAAGCGCCGAGCATGCGCAAGGTCGGTTTGAGGCGGTGTTGGGGGCGGCCATTGAGGATGGTTTAGTGACGGATGCGGCGATTGCAGAATCGATCGCTCAAAGCCGGGCGATGTGGCATTTGCGTGAAAGCATCCCGTTGGCTGAGGCGGGTTTAGGCAAAAGCGTTAAGCACGATGTGTCGATCCCGATCTCGTTGATTAGTACGTTTGTGAAGACGACTAACGCTTCCTTGCAAGTGAAGTTTCCGGGGATTCAACACATTGTGTTTGGCCACTTGGGCGACGGTAATTTGCACTACAACGTGGCGCGTGCACTTGACCAAACTGAAGAGCAATTATTGGCGCAGCAGTACGAGGTGTATCAGCTGGTGCACGATAGCGTGCATGCACATGGAGGCTCAATCAGTGCCGAGCATGGGGTGGGGCAGCTCAAGCGCGACGAACTAACGCGCTATAAGAGCCCGCTCGAGTTGACGCTGATGAAGCAAATTAAAAAAGCGCTTGATCCCCAGGGGATTATGAATCCTGGCAAGGTGTTGCAGGTTTAAACCGCGGGCAGGATTTTGCCCGTTGCTTGGCCGAAGCTTAGTCTTGGATAGCCTGCCTTGACGCACTCGGCTTGCAGGGTGATTTCGTCGCCGTCTTCTAAGAATTTGCGTTCTTGTCCCCAGGGTAGTTTGACGGCTTTGGTGGCGCCGAAGCTGAGTTCGTTGAACGACAGCGCCTGATCGGGCTCGGGGCCTGACATGGTGCCGGTGCCAATCAAATCGCCGGGTTGCAAGTTGCAGCCGTTGACGGTGTGATGGGTGATGAGTTGGGAAAGGGTCCAGTAGGCATGGCACAAATTGCTGTGGGCTAATAAAGCGGGGGCGTGGTGGACTGCGCGTGATTGGTCGGTTGAGATCAGTGCTTTGAGGCCGATGTCGTAGACGCCACCTTGTTTGACTGATTCGTTCATCAGATAGGGCAGGGGCTGCGGATCAGAGGCGGGCCGGTTAAAGGGCATCCGAAAGGGTTCAAGGGCTTCGCGTGTGACGATCCAGGGTGAAATGGTGGTGGCAAAGCTTTTGGCCAAGAAAGGGCCCAGAGGCTGAACTTCCCAAGCCTGAATGTCGCGTGCTGACCAGTCGTTCAAAATACAGACCCCAAAAATATGATCGTCTGCCTCGTCGATGGTGATGCGCTTGCCTTGTGCGTTGCCGGGCCCGACAAACATCGCCATTTCAAGTTCAAAATCTAGCCTTTGGCTTGGGCCAAAGCCGGGTGCTTCACCTGCCTGGGCGGGGCGCGACTGACCGACTGGGCGCACGACGTTGTGGCCTGAGATGACAACACTTGAAGCGCGGCCGTGATAACCGATGGGCAGCCATTTGAAGTTGGGGAGTAAGGGCGCATCGGGTCGTGAAATCCGACCACCGGCTGTGGCGTGATGAATCGAGATGTAAAAATCGGTGTAGTCACGAATTTGCGCAGGCAAGCTGTATTCGGCTTGGGCTTGTGGCACGAACAGTGGTTCTATTGTTGCCTGCAGCGTGCTACCCGTGCGCACCGCGCGCGACAAGGCTAGGCGTAGCGCCGACCACTGGGCGTTACCAAGCGCCATCAGCGCGTTAAGGGTGGGGCCCGTGCATGTATCAAGGGCCTCAGCCGCTAAGCCTGGAAAGGGCTTAGCAGCTGCGAGGCGCGCCAAGTCAATGATTTGATCGCCAAGGGCCACTCCCGGCCTGAAGGCCTCAGTGCTGCCGGCTTGGCGAAACACCGCAAACGGCAAGTGTTGCACCGGAAATCCGATACTCGAGTCGTTGGCGCTAGCAAGCCAGCTGTTCAGGGCAGGGTCGTGGGTTTCGTTGAGCTTTGTCATTGCAATGTGTCGCTATAAAGAAAAACTGAGTTGTTGAAAAATAACGTCAAGTTTGGTGCGAGGTGCGGTCCGATGCAGGGGCTAAATTTTTGTTGCATAGGGTACATATTTGGCTAAAAGGCTTTTATTGGGAAAGGCTAAATTTTTTGGCAGTTCGGGCAAAAGTAGGTGGCGCGTTGACCCTGCACAAACCTTTTGATCACCGTTTGACAGACGCGGCAGGGCTCGCCAGCGCGCTCGTAGACGGCGGCATGCAAGGTGAAGTAAGCCCCGGCTTCGCCCGTCGCATTGACGTAATCGCGTAACGTGCTGCCGCCCGAATCTAAGGCATCACTCAGCGTGCTGCGAATGGCGTCTACTAAACGAGTGCAGCGGGCAAGCGACACGCGCGCAGCTTGCGTTTTGGGATGAATGCGCGCCCTAAATAGGCTTTCAGAGGCATAGATATTGCCGGCCCCCACCACCACATCGCCCGCCAGCAGGGCTTGCTTGATGGACATCTGCCGACCTGCAAGGCCGCGTTTCAGGTGGGCGGCGTCAAAACTCGGATCAAAGGGTTCAATTCCGAGTTTGCTGAGCAGGGGGTGCTGCTCGACGGGGCCGTCACTTTTTGGATGCCAAAGTACCGCACCAAAGCGCCGCGGGTCATGCAGGCGCAGCGTGGCGTGGTCAAAGACCCACTCGACGTGGTCGTGTTTGCGCAATAATTCGCCCTGCATGACGCTGCGCAGCGAGCCAGACATGCCAAGGTGGACAAGCTGGGTGCCCTGATCAAACTCTAGCAGCAGGTACTTGCCACGGCGCTTACAGGCGCGCACAACTTGCCCCTGAATATGCTGCGCCATATCGCTCGGGATCGGCCAGCGCATGCGGGTTTCGTGCACGACAAGGTGCTTGAGGCGATGACCTGTTGCAACGGCGTCAATTCCGCGGCGAGTTGTTTCAACTTCGGGCAATTCTGGCATGGGTGAGTGCTAACATCTAAGGATATAAGTCGGATGATTGTGCCACCAACTAGGCGGGTCGCGTGAAGTCGTTGTTTAAATGCTGTTTTAAGAAAGCTTCTTTTGCCCTGTTGCTGGGCCTGTTTGGTGCCGTGTGGGCCACCACGGGTTGCACGCAAGGTGGGCCGAGTAAGGGCGTGTCCCAAACAACGCCTCTTGAAATTAAGCCTCGCACGTCCGAGTCCGAAGAGATTCGTTTGCGCACGGGGCAGCTGCCTGAAGTCACCCTCACCTCAAGCATCGTTTTCAGGGTGCTGGCAGCCGAAATCTCAGCGCAGCGCTCGGCGTTCATTCCGGCCGGTAAAACCATGTTGGATCTCGCCCAAGAAGTAGGCGATGTGCGCTTGGCACGGCGCGCACTTGAATTTTATTTGGCAGGTGGTAATTTGGCCGGTGCGCTCGAGTCTGTGCGCCTATGGCTAAGGTTTGAACCTCAGGATGTCGAGGCGCTGTCAACCGAGATGACGCTTTCGGCCGCATCGGGGCAGACCGTCGGTTTGACAACAGCCTTGCGTAAAAAAATTGACGAAGCCAGCGATAAAACCGCGGCAATCGGCCAGGCGATGGCAGTGTTAGGGCGAGTGCCCGACAAGCGGGCGGGTTTGGCAATTTTAATTAGTGTGCTCCAAGAAAGCCAAGCGCGCGATACCTTGCCCGCGCATATTGCCGTTGCAGATTTGGCACGCGCGGCGGGCGATGCCCCGCGGGCACTGAGTGCAGCGAAGGCGGCGTTAAGCGTTGCACCGCGGTCTGAAGACGCCGCCATGCGCGTCTTTGAGTACGGCTTACCCGTTGATGCTCAGCAGGCCTTTCGGGATGCGCAGGGGTTTACTGCGGCGCATCCAAATGCACGACGCTTGCGGCTGTTGATGGCAGCTCAGTGGGCAGAGCGCCGCGATTTTGATTTGGCAACGGCCGAGCTTGTGTCCATGGCCAAGCTCGCACCAGACGATTTCGACTTAGTGTTCATGCAGGCACAGATTGCCTATCGGGCCAAACGCTTACCCGAGGCGCGTAGCCTGCTCGAGCAGTTTGTGAGCCTGCAAACCCAGCGGCAAGTGACCATGGCTGATGGCGCAAACGATGAGGGCTCTGCGCTCGTGGATGCGTACCAACTGTTGTCGCGCATTGCGCAAGACCAAGGTTTTTTTGACGATGCAGTGAGTGTGCTCGATAAAATTCAAGACCCGGCAGCACGTCACAACGCACGTGTGCGCCAGGCTGCGATCCGCGCGCAACAAGGTCAAATAGACACTGCCTTGGCGTTGCTTGATGCGAGCAATCCTCAATCCCCCGAAGAAGAGCTGTTAACGGCCTCGGTGGGTGCCCAGATTTTGCGCGATGCCAATCGCCCACTTGAGGCGATCAAGCGCCTTGAGGCGGCCAATGCGCGTATGCCGGATACGGTTGAAATCAAATATGAACTGGCGATGTTGTACGAACGCAATCAGCGGATGAATGATACCGAGCGGCTGTTGCGGGAGGTGATTGCGTTAGATCCTGGGCATGCCCACTCGTATAACGCGCTGGGCTATTCGTTGGCCGACCGTAATCAGCGGCTGCCCGAAGCGCTTAAGCTCATTACGCGCGCGCTTGAAATTGCGCCCAACGATCCCTTCATTATGGACAGCATGGGATGGATCAAGTTTCGGCTTGGTGACTACGTGGCTGCAGTCCAGTACCTAGAAAAAGCTTACCGCGTGCGGCCTGAAGCGGATATCGCCGCGCATTTAGGCGAAGCGCTGTGGATGTTGGATCAACGTGACGCAGCCAAAGAGATCTGGAAAAAAGGCGTCGCAAAAGAGGCGGATAACGCGACATTATTAGAAACCCTCAAACGGCTTGGAGTTCAGCTTTGAATTTTTTTTTGAGAAATGGTGTCTGGTCGCGTTCGACCATTAGTTTGTTTCTTGCGGTGCTACTGTTAGGGCTAAGCGGTTGTGCCACTCAAGCCCCCACTGGCGAAGCGTTACCCGAAGGTTCTTTATCGCGGATCGGGCGCTTTGCTGTCAAAACTGAACAGGCCAATCGAGCCCCCGAGGCGATACAAGGCGGCTTTGTCTGGCGCGATACCGTCTCACAACTGACGTTAGATTTGACCAACCCGTTTGGCAGTGTGCTGGCCCGGGTGACCGTCAACAGTAGCGGCGCGGCGCTTGAGCGTGCAAATGGTGAGGTCATACAGACCATGACGCCCGATAGTTTGGTCGATCAGGCGCTTGGTCAAAGTCTGCCGGTGCAGGGGCTGCGCGCGTGGTTACGTACACAACAAAAGCTTCAACCAGGGATGCGCGTACTCGAGCGCGATGCTCAGGGCCGCATCGTATCCTTCGAACAAGATGGCTGGAGTGCCCGGCTCTCAAACTTCGACGCACTTGGGCCCCGCTTAATCAGTTTGATCCGAGCTGAAACGGGTCGCAACATGTCGGTTCGCTTGGTCATCGACTAGCCGTGCTGTACGACCTTCCTGCACCAGCAAAGTTGAATTTATTTTTGCACGTCGTGGGTCGGCGGGCTGATGGCTATCATCTGTTGCAGACAGTTTTTAGGCTAATTAGTCTGGCCGATCGTATCGACATTGACCTGCGCCGCGATGGCAAGATCGTGCGTGAAACCGACATGGTGGGTGTGCCGCACGACGAAGATTTGGTGGTGCGTGCTGCGCGAGCGTTGCAGGCGCACACGGGTACGAAGCTTGGCGCTCAAATCAAGGTCACAAAAAATATACCAGCCGGTGGTGGGTTGGGCGGAGGCTCAAGCGATGCGGCGACTGTGCTGCTTGCGTTGAACCGGCTTTGGGAGACACGACTGAGCCGCGCAGCCCTGATGAAGCTTGGTCTTGCTCTTGGGGCTGACGTGCCGGTCTTTATCGCAGGGCAAAACGCCTTCGCACAAGGAATCGGTGAGCAACTGACCACCGTGCCTCTGCCCGAACGCGCGTATGTGGTTGTGCAGCCAGCCCAAAGCGTCCCTACTGCAGCGGTTTTTGGGGATTCTGATTTGACAAGAGACACCGATCCGGTCAAAATGATGGACTTTTCTGGGGTCAAACTCTTTGCTGAGTTTTGCGGTGAAATTGATCAACAATCAAGTTTCCTGCAAGATTTTGGTCGCAATGATTTGCAGCCCGTTGTCTTAAAACGCTATCCCATTGTTCATCAGGCGCTTAATTGGCTCACGCAAGTCGGTTTAAATGTCCGAATGACAGGCTCAGGATCCTGCTTTTTTGTTGGATTTCCAGGCGTTCAGCAGGCAACAGCAGCCCACCAGAAATTACTCGCTAAAACGCGTACAGATTTTTCTAGTGCAGCCTTAGCGGGTGTACTGAACCCGATCCAGTCGATGTTTGTCTGTGAGGGGCTTTCAGAACACCCACTGCGGCATTGGATTGAAAGTTAGTTGGGGAGTCGCCAAGCTGGTTAAGGCACCGGATTTTGATTCCGGCATGCGAAGGTTCGAATCCTTCCTCCCCAGCCCCAAAACGTAGAGCTGTTGAACTTGTTTGCCATCGGATTCACCCGTTCAGTATCAGGCTCTCGTTCAACAGCTTTTTTGCTTTCTGTTTGATTGACTTACTGTCTGTGACTGCCGAAACCATGGCCAACGATAGTTTTATGATTTTCACCGGTACAGCCAATACACGGCTGGCCGTTGACGTGGTGAATCACCTCGATATGTCGATGGGCAAAATGTCTGTTGGCCGTTTTTCAGACGGCGAAGTGATGGTCGAGATTAACGAAAACGTTCGCGGTAAAGACGTCTTCGTGCTTCAGCCAACCTGTGCGCCCACCAACGACAACCTGATGGAAATCATGGTCATGGTCGACGCTTTGCGTCGCGCTTCGGCTGGCCGTATCACGGCAGCAATCCCTTATTTTGGTTATGGCCGTCAAGATCGTCGTCCGCGCTCTGCACGCGTCGCGATTTCGGCCAAGGTTGTGGCCAACATGCTTCAAGTGGCGGGTGTTGATCGGGTCTTAACGATGGATCTTCACGCCGATCAGATTCAGGGTTTTTTTGATATTCCGGTTGATAACATTTACGCAGGGCCGATTTTGCTGGGCGATATCTGGCGCCGTAACCTGACAAATCTGGTGGTGGTTTCTCCTGATATCGGCGGTGTGGTGCGTGCACGTGCTTTGGCTAAGCAGCTTGAGGCAGATTTGGCGATTATTGATAAACGCCGGCCCAAAGCCAATGTCTCTGAAGTCATGAACATCATCGGCGAGGTCGATGGGCGCACATGTTTAATCATGGATGACATGGTTGACACGGCCGGTACGCTTTGTAAAGCTGCGCAAGCGCTCAAAGACCGTGGCGCGGGCTCGGTGTACGCCTACTGTACCCATGCCGTCTTGTCGGGCGGTGCCATCGAGCGTATTCAAGATTCTGAATTAACCGAGCTTGTCGTGACAGATACGATCCCCCTGTCTGAGCAGGCGCGGACGTGCAGCAAAATCCGCCAACTGTCTTGTGCAGCGTTGCTAGGCGAGACCATCTTACGTATTTCTAACGCCGAATCAGTCAGTTCGCTGTTTGTTGACTAAATACAATCCAGCTTAGGTTGGATTAAAAAATTTGCAGGCCACTGGTCGCGGTGGTGTGCAAAATCGCTGTTCGATGTCGAGCAGTGTTTTAACCGGGTGTTTTTCACCCTACTTGGAGTTTTTCATGCAATTTAATGCAACCTTAAGAAGCGTACAGGGATCGAGTGCGAGCCGCCGCCTGCGCCGTGCGAGCAAAGTTCCAGCCATCGTTTACGGTGGTAAAGAGCAGCCCGCTAATATCGAACTCGATCACAACGAAATTTTTCATGCCTTGCGCAAAGAATTATTTCATTCATCTGTTCTTGATATGCAAATTGATGGCAAAGGTCAGCCCGTATTATTGCGCTCAGTGCAATGGCATCCTTACAAGCAAATCGTGATGCACGTTGACTTTCAACGCGTCGATGCGAATCAAAAACTGCATACTAAAGTGCCGTTGCACTTTACCAATGCCGAGAGCTCACCAGCCGTTAAGCTCAGCGCAGCCATCATTTCGCATCTGTTTACCGAAATCGAAATCAGCTGCTTGCCAGCCGATCTGCCACAGTTTATCGAAGTTGATCTCACCAACTTGGTGGGTGGTGCCTCGATTCATTTGGCCGACATCACGATGCCTAAAGGTGTTTCGCACGTGCCCCATCGCGGTAATGTCAATCCTGTTTTGGTGACAGCAATCGTTAAAGGTGGTTCAAGTGACGATGCCGACGAAGCCAAGCCAGCAGCACCTGCAGCCCCTGCTGCCTAAGTTCTCTTCACTTCGGCCTTAGCTGCGCGACTCGGCTTTGGTTGTTGGCCTAGATGATCTAGAGTTTGGTTAAAAGCCCCATCTCTGCTTTGCAAGGGTGGGGCTTTTGCTTTCTAATGCAAGCATGACTACACCCATTAAACTGATTGTTGGCCTAGGCAACCCAGGCAACGAATACGCAAAAACGCGTCACAACGCTGGCTTTTGGCTTGTTGATGACATCGCTAGCGATTTAAAAACAAGTTTCACACAAGAAAAAACATTTTTTGGCATGGTGGCAAAAACCCGTGTCGCCAACGATCAGGTGTTTTTAGCCAAACCGCAAACGTTCATGAATAAGTCGGGGCAATGCGTTGGGTCGTTGGCCCGGTTTTATAAGCTCGCCCCTGAAAACATCTTGGTACTGCATGACGAGCTCGATTTGATGCCAGGTCAGGTGAAGGTCAAGCAAGGGGGCGGACACGCTGGGCACAATGGTTTGCGTGATATCGAGTCAGTATTGGGTAGCTCGAACTTTTGGCGTCTGCGCCTTGGCATCGGGCACCCTCGCACCTTGTCTTTGGTGCAAGAGGTCGCAGATTTTGTTTTGCATGCGCCGCGTCGCGAAGATCAAACGGCCATCGATGACTGCGTGACGCGCTGCCGGGCGGTGATCCCGCTGTTTTTAGCTGGCGAGTTTGCGAAGGCCACAGGGCAACTGCATCGCGACAACCCTGCATGATTGCGCAGCGGTTTCGCGACGACTTCAAGCAGTTTTTGCTGTTTGTACTTAGGCCGAGTCTTGCCCGGCGAGTACCGCGCAGCTTGGCTGTTACGGGTTGGTTGAGTGATTGGCGGCCCCATATTCGTTTGCCACGCTTGCTTGCGTGGGCCGCAACGCTGTGGGCGCTTAACATCTTGGTGCTGGGCCCGCTTGTGTTGGCGGTGTTTGAGCTTAGCGGTGCCACCCATCGCATCAGCGTACACAACTTACCTTGGTTACAGGCCTTGTTATGGGCGCCTGTTGTTGAAGAAATGCTCTTTCGGTTCGGCTTGCGCCGGCCTTTATTGGCGCTTGGGTTGGTGCCCTTGATGCTGGTTGTTTTACTCAATGGCCTGGCTTGGTGGGCCAGTAGTCTGTTGGCGTTGTCGGTGTTGACGGTTTGGTGGCTGAGCGCGCGCACCCACACGCCAAGCGCCAACGGGTATCGGTGGCTACGCCGGTATCGCGCAGTGTTTCCGTGGGTATTGCATCTATCGGTGCTGGCGTTTGCAGCGCTTCACATCAAAAACTATGTGTTTGATGACATGGCCTGGTGGATGATGATGGTGTTGGTTGCGCCACAGTGGGTGACGGGACTGGTATTGAGTTGGATTCGCGTGCAACGCGGCATCGGCGCAGCCATGTTGTTGCACGGCCTGTTTAATGCAGGGCCTTTAAGCGTGGCTTGGTTGGCCTTGCAATTGTTGGGTGATCTTGGCTAGTAAATTTAATGAGCAAGTTTTAAAGTGAACAGAGCCTTGAACGGCAGCGACTAATGTCATTGCCGCTTTGGTGGATTACAGCTCGCGCACATATCTCTCACGCAACTGTCGCTTCAGCGTCTTACCAATTTCGTTACGTGGCAAATCGTCAATCAACAGCAGATCAGCTAAGCGCTGCGTTTTGCCTAAGCGCCCATTCACCCAAGCAAGTAGCGCCTCTTTCGTAATGGTTGCTGTTGGGCGCAACACAACGTAGCCCACTGGGGTTTCGCCCCAGGCGCGTGAGGGCACGCCCACCACGGCTGCTTCGGTAACCTCAGGGTGTTGCTCTAACTCTGCTTCAAGGTCGCTTGGATAGATATTAAAGCCACCCGAAATCACCATATCTTTTTTGCGGTCTGACAAAATCACAAAGCCGTCTGCGTCAAAGCGACCGATATCACCGGTGCGGATAAAGCGTTTGCCGGTTGAATCAAACCATTCAATCTCGCGAGTTTTTTCAGGTAAGCCGTGATAACCCTTCATCATGGCAGAAGCACTCCCGACAATCTCGCCTGTCTGACCTGCGGGCACTTCGACCCCGTTATCATCAATCAGTCGAAGATCATGCCCTGCCGACGGTTGGCCAATCGTGTGGAGTTTATTTGGGTGCAGGTGGGCTTTGAGTTCGCAGCGCACGCCGCCCTCGGTCATACCGTACACATCATTGAGCTCACCGGGCCAACGCTGCAAGACTTCGGCTTTTAGCGCGGCACTAAAGGGCGCGCTGGTTGAGCCTTTGATGCGCAGCGAAGATAAATCATGCGCATCAAAGGTTGAGTCGTCTAGCAAACGTTGATATTGCACCGGCACCATCACGGTGTGCGTGGCGCGGTGGAGTGTGGCCAAGGCAAGATATTGGCGCGTGTCGAACTTGCTCATCAAAACAGCCGTGGCACCAAGTGCCAGACCCGGCAAAAGAGGTACTAGCGTTGTATTTGAGTAAAGCGGAGTAGACAGCAGCAAAACTGACGTAAAGCTGATGCCGCTGGCTGCGGCGCGCTGGGTTTGTGACCAGCGCATCGAGCACGGTTGCACAATGCCTTTGGGCACACCGGTCGTGCCTGACGAGTAAATCAGATTGAAGGCCCGCTCAGGGTCGTTGGCAACAGGCGTGGGGTTGGCTTGCGTACCTAACCACTGCGACCAACTGTTGGGGCCGGTCGTCAGATCAAACCAGACCTTTTTAAGCGCAACAGGCGCCTCGCCGGCCTTGGCCGCAGGTATAAAACCCTCAAGATCCCAGGCCTTGGCGACAGGTTGATCCAAAAATAACCACCGTGCCCCAGAGTTTGCCAGCATCCCGGTTAGATTTTGAGCGGTTGCCGAAGGCGGCAAAGGCGTCATGACGCCACCAGCGCGCAGCACGCCAAAATACAACGCAACGTACTCAAGCGAAGTGCCGGCGCAGGCCGCGATCACATCCCCCGGTTGCACGCCATCACGCTGCAGGCTTGCAGCCGCACGCGACACCAACTGATCAAAGTCGCGATAGTTCAGCGTGACCCCGTTTAAGATCAGCGCGGGGTGCTCGGGGCGGAGTTGCGCCACGGCGCTTAGACAGTCGGGCAGTGAGCCGTTCGGCTGGGCTAACAGGTCAGTGAGTGTCATCAGAAAGAGGGCGAAAGAATGCGTTGAGGTCGCACTGTGGCTAGGGCAGGCTTTACAGGGACGGCTGTGCCAACAACACCCTAGGCTAGAGCGGTTAAACTCACATTCTATAAGCAGTCTTCATTTACTAGATTTTCGGGATTCTCATGGCTCTGCAATGTGGCATCGTTGGTTTGCCCAACGTCGGCAAATCAACCCTTTTTAATGCCCTCACCAAGGCCGGCATCGCCGCCGAAAACTATCCGTTTTGC
>Ga0209135_1000201_pt1 | contig 21384 bp, 15 predicted proteins | sample LauGreSBDMM110SD_4_FD_187570 | JGI IMG/M metagenome (GOLD analysis project Ga0209135, IMG submission 187570) | Freshwater lake microbial communities from Lake Michigan, USA - Su13.BD.MM110.SD (SPAdes) (version 3) | ecosystem: Environmental > Aquatic > Freshwater > Lake | place: Lake Michigan... | reverse complement strand
CTTAGCAATTACTATTTTATCATGGAGTTTTAAATTGTCGAATTTAATGCGATGTATTCTATCTAATAATATTTTGTCTATTTGATCTACGTCGTTATATGAAAAAATAAAAAGCGCCTTGGAAAGATCAAGATGTATTCCGTTAAAATATTTGTCTTGAAATACGTCATTTTGCGTTCCGTCGATAAGATGCGTTAATATTCCTATTATTTCTCTACCCTGATCCGTTTTACTTATTTTATCCAGTTCATCTATGTATATTATCGGGTTCATACATTTCGATTCCATTAAAACGTCTGTTATTTTACCCCATGTCGAATTTATGTAAGTGTAACCATATCCTTCAAGAAACGACGCAGTTGAAGATCCGCCAAGAGCAATAAATGCGTACGGACGAGGGGTTCCATTATCGTCGACCAAACAGTTCGCTAATCCTTTTTTTGCAAGAGATGTTTTTCCTATGCCAGGAGATCCTTCAAAACCAAAACTATAGCCACTTTGTTCTCCGTTGATCCATTGAGCTATTATCTTTAGAATTTGGGTCTTTGCGTGCTGATGCCCGTATATAGATTCATCTAGAACATCCGCAATATTTTGTATGGACGTTTCTATCCCTTCAATGCTATTTTTTACGGATTTCAATTCATTAAATGTCCTCGTCAAGGAAACGTTTTTGTTTGGTGTTATCAGATCATAGATCTCCATTAATGAAGATGTTGAAGTTCCTTCTTTTATTAGAAAATCTTTTATTTCTTGTATGCATTTATTTTTGTTGTTTTTTGTTATTTTGTATGCCTTTTTATTCGATTTACTATTAATATAATAGTTTATTAACGATAACTCTTTTATAGAGAACGCGTCATGTTTCTCAGTTATTAATTTTTCGGCGTTATGTGCAATGTTAATTGTAGCCTTATCTATAAATTTTATCATTTCGACATTTGTGTATTTCTCTTTTTTTTTTATTTCGGTGCAATGAGAGCCCTTAATAGTGATTAACTTTGAGAACATTTCGTTGATATCTTTCATTTTTTTCAATATTGCCTCCTCTTTATAAACGCCAAAAGGTATCTTTATTAATCCCTCTAAGTATTGCCTGGCTTTATTTCCCATCTCATCGGACTTGTTTTTTACTTCCTTTAATTTGGTCATAGCCTTTTCCTTCACATTGTCATTTACTTTTAATAAGTATATCTGTTGTTCCAAAGAGATCTTATTAATGTCATATTTTTGAATTATATCGTGGGTGTACTTTATGCTGTATTTAATTGCGTCTTTAAAATAGCTCTTTATTTTCCACGGCAAACTATCATATATCATAACTTGTTCACTGGTGTCTATATTGTCTGACGAATTTACCGAAATAAGATCGTATAATAAATATGATATGTACTGCATTTCATAATCGTCGTTTATTAATAAATTTACCAGTAAACATCTTTGATTATACATGTCCATTTCCAAAAAACGCGTTATTGTCATGTCCAATTTGGAGGTTTTTACCATATTTGTATCAGTAAACGCAATTATCATTTTCTTATAAATATCTTCGTCACCAAAAACAAGTATGTCTTTGAACGTTAAAGAAGTCACAATACGTTGAAATATTTCCTTTTCTTTTCTTGCTAATTTTTCAGAAGAACTCCTTAGGTTATCTAATCGTTTATCTATATAAGAATTTGAGAAGCAGTCTAATTGAATATCGTCTATTATTCCGTTTATTATCATTGCTTTTTGCAATGCATCATTTTGTATAATAACACGTATTCCGTATATTTTTTGGTAAAATGTTTTTACAGAAGCATCGGCATCAAAGCATTCAAATGTGATCGAATCTTCTATGTTAATACTGGCGTCTGTTATTTTATTAGAACAAATCGGAGTTACATTGTTCGCGCGTCGGTTTTGTTTCCAGTGTACAATCTTATACCCGATTGGATGAATATATTTTCGAATAAGATCATATTTATCTTTTATTATGTCGTTTTCTGTTTTTATATTTAAAAATTCTGATCCAAAACTTATGAATAAGAGATCATCTATTGTTTCTGTTCCGAACCCACATATTACCATAGATAGTTTATCAATTATTTTTTGAAGTTTTTCTATGTTTTTCTCCGTATCATGGTTAAGCTGTTTCGTCTTTTCATAAAGTTCGTTCAAAATATTGATAGACAGAACAACGTCGTTGTCGCTAAATATTTCGTTATTCTTGTGTTTTTTAATAGAGACTATTGTGCTTCTAATAATTGTTTGTATCTGTGCGTTTTTATCTCTTATGAATTCATGGAGGTCGTTTATTTTTTTATTCTCTATTACATTTTTTAATACTAACGAATTATTGTGTTCCTTAGTTTTTTTACTCATTATACAATACGGCGTTATAATAATGACACTCTCTCATAACATATTACTAAAGATAATTTTTAGAGGGAAAATTTTAATTACACAACGTTATGCTGTAAATCACAAATATTAGTTCGATAAAATATATAAACGCAAAGTTCTTTATATATTTATAAAGTTGTTATGGGAATACCGAGCTATTTTTCTTTTATCGTTAACAACTATGCCAACATAATAAGAAATTTGGCTTATTTTAAAAACGTTCAGTCTATCGACAACATGTATATGGACTGTAATTCTATCATATATGACGCTGTTCATGAGTTAAACAAAAGTCCCGAGAAAATGGAAACTGATGTTTTTGAAAGCAGTATTATTAATATGGTTGTTGCTAATATTGAAAAATATATTTTAACTATTTCACCGTCAAATTCTATTTTTATTGCGTTTGACGGTGTTGCACCGTTTGCTAAAATGAACCAGCAAAAAACACGCAGATACAAAACACATTTTATGTCGAAGTCTTCTCCTTCTTTGCCGCGCAAATGGGACACTTCGGCTATAACTCCGGGTACAAAGTTTATGGAACGGTTATCAAGTCGGTTAGAGCACGAGTTTCGGTTTAAAGAAAAGAAATATAAAGTTAAGAAAATAATAGTTTCTACTTCATCGGATAAAGGAGAAGGTGAGCATAAAATTATGGATTATATCCGAGATCAAAATAAAACGGGAGAAACAGTTGCGCTTTATGGTTTAGACGCCGATCTAATCATGTTGTCGATTTTACAGTTAAAGTATTGTAAAAACATTTATGTATTTAGAGAGGCTCCTGAGTTTTTGAAAAGTTCTATACCGGTTGAAGTAAAGTCTGACGCAAGTAATTTGTACTTTTTGGACATGCAAATGTTTTCCAGAAGTTTGTTGTCGCAAATGGACTGCGTGAATTATGATGTTCAGAGAATTTGCGATTATGTTTTCATGTGCTTTCTTTTGGGAAATGATTTTTTGCCGCATTTTCCTGCAATGAATATCAGAACTCAGGGAATTCAGGCTCTAATGGATGTATATAGATTATATATTGGAAATAAGCCAGAATGCTTTTTTATATCCAGAAATAATCGAATCCAATGGAAAAACGTAGGAACCTTTTTGAAAGAAATAGCGAAAAGAGAACACGAATTATTATTGAACGAATACACGATACGAGATAAATTTGATAAACGCAATTGGCCGGACAAGACACTTGATGAAAAGAACGACGTTATTCAAAACGTTCCTGTTATTTATAGAGCAGAGGAAAAATACATTTCTCCCAAAGATCAGGGTTGGGAACGGCGATACTACAAATCACTTTTGCATGATGAAACAATAAAGGTTGTAGCAATGAATTATATTGAAGGACTGGAGTGGGTGTATAAATATTATTCGGAGGGATGTCCCGATTGGAAATGGAAATATAAGTATCATTATCCACCATTGTTTAAGGACCTAGTTTCGTTCATTCCGCATTTTGAAACCGATTTTATACAAAAAAATAACCACGAGGCATTTAGTCCTGAGATACAGTTATCATACGTTCTCCCAAAAGAACAGCTATATTTATTGCCAAATAAAATAGAACAGTTTTTGAAAACAAACTATGATGAACTTTATCCAGATAACTATGATTTTCAGTGGGCCTTTTGTCGTTATTTTTGGGAGGCTCATCCTATTTTGCCAGAAGTGCCTATAGCATTGCTTGAACAATGGCAAATACAATTTCAAATGAATAACAAATCAAGAGAAATTCGGTTAACAAATTGAACACTTTTTGGTTTACAATCTTTATGTTATTCGCAAACGTTATTGTTAGTGACGTCAAAAAATTGACAACTTTATTTTGTTTCTACTTTTCAGCATCTTCTTCATTAATAATGTTTACAATGGCATGGCGCAATTATATTAAGCCCTTTATTTCTGCGTTTGGTGTTTATGTGGCATGGATTTTGGTATTTTACGTAGCGTCACGAATGCATGCATCAGTTTGCACTCCGCCCACTGTTGTCGGTTTTATCCTAGCGCCATTCTTGGTTACTTCCCCACACTGTCAGGGTCTCCGTTGGATTATCTACAATGGAGGAAATAGTATTGTTGCTATGTGGTTCATATTAGCTGCGTGGTTTATGAACTTTCTCACGCCTATTAGAAACTGAAAAAATATATAAACATCGTGTGTATTTTTTAATAATGATTGCATAAATAGTTTAGAAGTATTTTTAAATATTAAATATATGGAATACGAAAACATTATTGTGGGATGCGGTCCTGCTGGGTTACAATGCGCGTATTATTTTAAAAAGCTTGGAATAAATTACGTTATAATAGAAAGAAACGCAATGTGTGGGTCTTTTTTTCATGCGTATCCACATTCGGGCAAGTTAATATCTGTAAATAAAAAATACACAGGAAGCGACAATGCCGACTTTAATTTGAGACACGATTGGAACTCTTTATTAAACGATGAACAATTGTTGTTTACTGATTACACCGACAAGTATTACCCCTCAAAAAAAATAATGGTAAAATATTTGAATGACTTTGCGACAAAGAATGAGTTAAATATTCATTTCAATAAAAATGTAACTGAAATAATAAAGCGCGAAAAGGGGTATTTTATAAAAACGATCGACAAAAAGGAAAACACAACGAGTGAATATTCTTGCAAAAAGTTAATAATAGCCACTGGAATGTCTTTGCCTAATATTCCAGATTTTATTGTTGATGTAAAAGACAAAATAAAACATTATGCCGAATATAAACCAAATTATTTCTTAAAGAAAAAGAATATAGACCAGTTTCGTAATAAGAATGTTTTGTTAATTGGCTCTGGAAACGCAGCATTTGAACTTGCAAATGTATTAAATGGAGTAGCAAGTAGCGTTTTGGTGGCAGGGAGAAGTAAAAAAGACTGGGCTATGAGTTCTCATTATAGCGGAGACTTAAGAAGCGTTTACATGCCTTTTATGGATACGTTTTTATTGAAAAGTTTGAATGGGATTGATTATTTTACAAATAGTAATAATTCTGTTATGTGCATTTATCAAAATTCGTCAGGTGGTCAATATCTTCTAAAATACTTGAATATGGAGCAAAATATCTACAATAAAAGTTTTGATACAATTATTTATTGCACTGGTTGGAAATTTGATAGTAGCATTTTTCGTTTTCAAATCGACATGATAGAAAGAATTCCAGATATAAATGTTAGGTATGAATCTAAAAATAATAAAAATTTGTTTTTTATTGGATCTCTTATGCAAAAGTTTGATTATAAAGTTGGGTCCGGTGCGTTTATTCACGGATTTAGATACTTGATAAAAACGTTTGTCCGAATAAATTACAACATGAATTATAAGTGCGAATTAATAAAATTTAAATCGAACGAAGATCTATTTATTCTAGCGAATTATATAGTGGATCGAATAAATACGTCATCCGATATGTATCAGATGTTTGCGTTTATTTCTGATATTATTTTTTATCAACCAGAAAGAGGAGAAGTTATATATTATAAAAACGTTCCTATCATGCACGCACCGATGTTATTAGATGAGGTTATGCAAACATTCAAGACAAAGGATTTTATAACATATTCAGTTTCATTGGAATTCGGAACTGAAAAGGTAGAAAAATACAAAGAATTAGATAATGGAGCTATCGGGTTGTGTGTTGGAAATGAAAATAGATCTAAATTAATACATCCGGTTGTAAGAATAGTTAATCCTTTTAAAAACGAAGTTATAGAGGTATATCATTTTTGTGAAGATTTGTTTGCCGAATTTAAAGACAAGGCCGTTTATTTAGATAGATTAATGCGAATTTTTAGACCTATTATTTAGTCAATTATTCGTTTTAGTTAATTATTCATTGAAATCGAATGAATAATTAATATATTCGTTTTGGATCTATTATTTCATATACTTTTTTCCCGTAAAGCGTGCGTTCATGTAACAAAAAGGCAACGATTTCATCGACACATTTTTTGTTTTGTATCAATATCTCTTTTGCTTCTTGATAAGCGTCATTAACCAATTCAAGTGCTTCTTTATCTGCCATCTCTTTTATTTTTTCTGAATACTTTTGTCCTCCCGATAAAGATCTACCCAAAAACGGATTTCTTTCACTGTCGATGTTCTCATTATAAAATACTTCCAATTTACTTCCCATTCCGTAATTTCCTATCATTCGCTGCGCTAGTGAATTTGCTTGTTTTAAATCTTGAACCGCACCAACAGATACATGCTCTTCTCCGTAAAAAATGTTTTCTGCCGCTTTGCCGCCCATTGCAATAATCAATCTCTTTTTCAAAAGATCTTTTGTGTATAAACCGCTTTCGGTTATGTTTTGTAATTCGTTGAAAAGCGTATAACCACCAGCGCCGTTATATGTGCTTTGAATAGTAACCTTTTTTAATTCAAAGTATTCGACATAAAGAGCTGCCAAAACTGCATGTCCTGCTTCATGAATAGATACGCGCAATTTAGATTCTACAGATCTTGTATCGTTTCTTTTCTCTAACCCAACAATTGCCTTGTCTAACGCATTGAGAACATTGACTTGTTTTATTACTGATGAACCATTTTTTGCTGCGAATATTGCGGCCTCGTTCATTAAATTTTTAATCTGAGCACCAGAGAAGCCAGGCGTTAATTCGGCTAATGTGTTTAGATCTACGCTCTGGTCGAATTTCTTATTTTTACTGTGAACCTTAAAGATTTGTTCTCTTGCTTCTCGATCTGGTAAAGGAACAGTAATTAGTCTATCAAATCTTCCTGGTCTTAATAGCGCGCTATCGAGAACATCCTTTCTGTTTGTCGCGGCGATAATCAATACGCCTTCGTTATCGGCAAATCCGTCCATTTCCGCCAATAATTGATTTAATGTTTGTTCTCGTTCGTCATTCGCCATATTAATCCCGGCGCCTCGTTGTCTGCCAACTGCGTCGATTTCATCTATAAAAATAATACATGGCGTGTTCTCTCTTGCGTTCTTGAAAAGATTACGAATTTTAGCCGCCCCCATTCCCACAAAGAGTTCCACGAATTCGCTGGCCGCCACAGAAATAAAATTGGCATCAGCTTCGCTGGCGATCGCCTTGGCAAGTAGTGTTTTTCCAGTTCCTGGCGGACCGTCCAATAAAATTCCTCTAGGTATTTCGGCTCCGGCTTCTTTATACAATGTGTCGTTTTTGAGATAAGAAACCACTTCAGTACACTCTTCAAAAATCTCTGGGCTTCCTGCGAAACTGTTCAGCGTTATGTTTGCTTTTTGAACTGTTAATTTATCCGAATTTATGGATTTTGGTTGCGCAAACCCTGGCATTCCAGGCATTCCTCCCGATCCTGCTCTATTTTGAAAAAGGGTAATTATAAACGTAATAAACAGAAAAGGAAAGATATAGCTCTCGAAAAATCCGAAAGCACCTCTCAATAAAAAATCACCTGTTGATGGGGTTGGGTCTTGCAAAAATATCGCCTGCACGTTGTTTTTTATTGATAGATCAGAAAGGGAATTCGTTAAAAAAGGATTGATTTTTGTTACTGAAAAATCTTCTATGATTTCTCCATTCTCTTCTTTGTTCTCTGAAATCACGCTGTTTAATGTGTTCGAAAAATATATCTTTGATACTTCGTGTTTGTCTATCTTCTCAACAAGCTTGTTATAGCTATCTTCTTTTAATAGCGATTTGAATTTTAACGCCGAATTGATCTTTGCGTCGTATTCCATTGAAAGAAATGATCGAGAGTTTATTGAGGAAATGGATCGAAGTCCATTGCTTTGTAAGAATAAAAGCGCTATTATAATAAATAACATATATTGTTTCGTAATCCAATTATTTTTATATTGTTTTTGTGATTCTTGTATATTATTTTGTTATGAAAAAAGAAAAAAGGGTGGGTTCCCCCTTTTTCTGTTTTTTTGTTTTTATATTTTTTAAGCTTCCTCGTCGAGATCATTATCGGAGGGTTTTTCGGCGACGACGGTAGCAGCGGTCTTCTTGGGTTCCTTCTTGGCGGTCTTCTTGGGTTTGTCGGCTTTTTCGGCGGCCTTCTTAGCTTCCTTTTCGGCCTTGTCGGCGGCCTTCTTAGCGTCCTTTTCGGCCTTGTCGGCGGCCTTCTTGGCGGCCTTATCGTCAAGAACAGGAGGAGGGAGTTCCTTGCTAAGGGAGGGGGCGTCCGGGGGAACCGCAGGTTCCCCGGAAGCGAGTGTAACGAGCTCATCGACAAGATCAGCAGACTTCTTCTTGGGTGCCCTAGGTTTCTTTACCTTCTCGGCGTTGTCGACAGTGGCGTCATCAGCATCGGCCTTCTTCTTGCTAGCCCGAGGCTTCTTGGGAGGAGCATTAGCCTTAGCCAACTCCTTCTTGTGCGCAGCAATAGCCTTGCGAAGTGTCTTGTTGTTATCCTTGATATTGTCCTTGTCTAGGAAAGACTGGTATAGGTCAGTCTGAACAGACAAGTCATCAAAGACAGCAAGCGCATGAATAACACTGTTGTATGCGGTCTCATCAAGAACCTTATCCTTGATCTGACCGGCGAACCAGAAACCGAACTGCATGAACTTGGCATACTTGGCAGGAAGCGTGGGCTTCCTCTCAGGCTTGACCTTCTCAACAACAGGGGTAGGGATGACATCAATAATAGAACTCATTTTGCGGGTATGTTAAAATTATAGTAAAACTATGTTGGAATTTACCTTTTATATCTAGAAGAAAAAAATAGTCAATTTTTTGGGGGTTTTCGGCGGTTTCGAATTTGAAAAGCTAATTGGAGAACTTCTTTTTTCATATACAGATAGAATCACGTACAGCCCCCTCCTAAAAATATACGCGCACGCAGCTAACAACAATACACTCGAAAACCGATATCCTACTCATTTCCCGATATGTCACTCATTTCCCGACAACTAATAAACCCCCTTTTTTGAGAACTTCATCGGAACTTAACCGGGATGGATTGCCCAGGACCTCGATTGGAGGGTTATGTTGAGAGGGGATTGTCGGGTTCTTCAAAACAGGATTGTAGAGGACAATAATTGTTGAGTATTTGAGAACCTTTCGACAAAATGTTCTCAAAACAAAAGAAAAGATGGTCATTGGTGGGTTCAAATGGCATTCTCTACATTCTTTGTAAACACGATCATGAGAATCAATAATATTTTATTGGTTATCTTTTGTGTCGATGAATAGGTTTCCACATTCTTCCATTTGTTCTCAATATAACTAAAATATTTGTATTGTAAATACACGGATATAACCGCGGTACCTAAATAAAGGAGTTCTAACTCTGGGTGATAACGAAACCCTGACATCTCCGCTGTAGCGAAGTTGAAGTTTAACACCTCATTGTTCACTTGACTGTTTACTGTAGAAAGTACCGCCTGGGAAGATACAATGTTTCTTACATTGAAAATGGCTTCGCGAAGTGCTAGAGAGTTGATCATTGTTCTCGTTTTTTATTGCATTTTCGAGAACATTTTCAGGGAAGATCAATTTTGTACCGTTATTTTTATGGAATGCAGAGAGAATGTTCTCAAAAACCTTGTTGTTTATACACAGCGCGTAATAATACCCATAAACCGATATCCTACTCATTTCCCGATATGTCACTCATTTCCCGACAACCGATAAAAGGTTCTCGAAAAGGGGTACGCGGGAGGGACCATACGGGAGGTATGCACGGGTGGTGGGTTGGCGGGGGCGATAGGGATTGCCGGGGATCTCCTCTGGGATGGGTTGCCGGGGACGTCACCCCGAAAATTTCCCGGAGAAAAGCCCCCGAAAAAGTCCAGAGAAACAGGATTACAATAAAAAATACAGTATTTATATAGATCTTTCACGACAATAGGAGGGGGGAACTATGGTTGCCCGGAGCTAGAGCCTCTGGACTATCTCATTAGTAAAGAACATACGTTTACACTTATAGGTTCGACTGATCTCATGCAGGCACTCATTTGTGTAGTCAACAATAGGATCAATCTCTTCGAAAATATCCATGTTCCATTCACCATGAGGACAGGTCTCCAAGTGCGCATAGAAACGGAACACAATATCAGTCATCGTGTTTCGCAAGACATCCAGGATATTATAAATCTCACGGTTCTTCTCCGCCTTTTTATCATTTCGTTGTAGTATCACCTTGAATTGCTCCGCAGTAATCAGCTTTCTCATATACTGAACACGCAAGAATTCGTTTTGCTGAACCCGATTTGCCTGTCGAAACATGGGAAGAACAGCATGCGCGAGGTGCAAAGTATTACGAACAATACAAGCAAGCATAGTCTCACAAATAACAGAGAATGCATGCGCACGATGCCGGGTCTGTAACAAAGTACGAATTCCGACAAACGTTTGGTGGGTAAGCGCATTTTGGCAAGGAATATCCCCCGGGTTTCGAGGAATAGCCGTACCATTTCGGCGAAGCCACTCAAAATAATGCGGGTTATGAACCACTTGTTCGACCCGTCCCGTGCGCCAATTGAAAGCGGTATGACATTGCGTACACCACATCTGGTCACAACCATCGATCTTGAAGATCCCCGTTCGGCAGCTAGGACAGGGTCTAGTATCGTTCGCCAAAAGTCGCGCGGTGGCCAAAACATCCGGGTTACAAACATGTTCGACGTCTCTTTGTAAACCTTTGACCTCATGACAATCCGGACAAGCCCACTTCTGACAGAGACCACACTTCCATTGCGTACTCAGAAACCCGCGACATTCTCCATCTGGACAAGCACGAACGAACTCGGCTCTCTGCGCGGCAACGGGTTGACTGTTCATATTATAGAACTGAATATTTAATTGTTCACTTCGTATCCTGAGCTGCCGTATTTGTTCCCGAATTTCGCGTTGTTGGGCCGTAATATTCTCAAACGCAATCGCGCGTTCCACAATAGGTTGTGTCGCCGGAAGCAAAGCGCGCTCATTATCATAGAGTAGGTTCTCCCGATGTTTCTTTAGTTTCCCATTAATAAACGTACCAGTAAATACACTGACAATATGTTGCCGGGTCCACTCACGAGCACAGTCGTTATTCATACAACGAACAGTACTCTCACCCAAGACATAGGTTTCACAACAGGCACGACAGGCCGAAAATGTACAATATGGACAGTTAACCAGTTTACGCGTAGTTAGATTAAATGAAGAGCAGCAGATCGCGCAATCGTTCGACATTTTGCTTGTATGGTGTTTTGTATCCCTTTTTTGCGACAACTCCCCTGTCAATTTTCCAGGGAACCCAGGTCCCCGGACGCCCCCTCCCTTAATCTTTTTTTGATATGATACAATCCGATGTTTTGTATCATATGCCCCGCCTACCACGTCTTCTCATGATGTTTCACCATCGGTGCCGACGGCTTCATCATCATATCAATAATCGCCATTCTCATATACACCCCATTCTCCATCTGTCGAAAATAAGCCGCGCGGGGATCACTATCCACATCCACCGCAATTTCTCCGGTGCGTGGCAATGGATGCATCACAATCATATTAAGTTTGGCCAGCTTCATTAATTCGGCGTCCACAACATAGGATCCAACGACACGATTATAATCTTCAATGTTCTCAAATCTCTCTTTTTGAATTCGAGTAACATATAAGACATCGGCGATTTTGATGGCCTCCTCCAATGTCAAACCAATGACTTGTTTATGACCCTTTTCTGAAATATTCCAAAAAATATCGGGTGGTAGTTCCAATCCCTCGGGGTGAACATAAACCAAAGTAGCATCATTATATAATGATAATATATCGATAAGCGAATGAATTGTACGACTATGTTTCAAATCACCAACAAACACAATAGTAATCGCGCCATAGCTATTCCCAAATTTCCTGATTTCATCAACGATAGTAAACATATCTATTAACGCCTGTGTCGGATGTTCTCCAATTCCATCACCAGCGTTGATCAATGGTTTTGTGGATATCGCCGCGCATTTCTCACTACTCCCTTTGATAGGATGACGTAACACAAGAGCGTCGCAATAACAACACATGGTTCTTATAGTATCTTCCAGAGTCTCACCTTTTTGCACACTCGAATAGGCTTCATTTACAATAATGACAGAGCCTCCCAATTTTTGCATCGCCGCTTGAAATGATGATAATGTTCTCGTAGATGGTTCAAAAAAAATCAACCCCAAAATATAATTCTTAAATCGTTTATCGCCACCGCGCGCTAAAACCATTGTCTTCATATCGGTCGCCACATCCAATAATTGCTGTAATTTTTCAGGAGTAATATTTTTAGCCGTGATTAAATGTTGCATCCAAAGTTCTCAATAGTAATAGATTTTATTATCATGAAGTGTTTATTTTGTTACAGAAAATATTATTATATAGTATATAGTATAATGGCACAACAATGGAAAACCGTGAATTTAACCAATTTTAATAAGGTGCCACTGACCGAATTGAAGGCCGGTAAAAAATACATTATGTATGGATATAGAGAGTTTTGGCCGAAATCGAGATGGATAGTCAAATTTAAACGTCTTCATGAAGACGGAGAGCATGTAAATGTAGATGTATTGGATATAAAATTACAAGATGGATCCCCAAACAATATGGCGAATTATATAGGAGAAGACCAACTTTATAGCACAACACCATTTGTGTTTTATGACTACGATGATGTGTTTAAAATGAAAACGATTATGGAGACGGGAACAAAAAAACCACACCGCGTACCCTCTCTGGCATCGATGGCACAACATCAACTACCAACGAGCCATATACCCATAGCAAAACATTTTGATCAACTTGGTTTGAAGAGCTCCAGCCTCAGGGGCGGAAAAAAGACAAGAAGGAAAACAAGCAAAAATAAAAGAAAGACATATCGTCGTAAATAGAGGTTTAGCCTAACCCCGAATATTTAAGGGAGGGACGGCCAGGGCATCGCGTAAAAATCTAAACAATATATAAGAAGAAATGTCAACCGCACCATGTATCGTAAATGGAACAAATAACTATGCTAAATCAAACGGCATTTCATTATGTAGCCAACAATGGCAACAGAATGACATAAAAGTAGAACAACAAAAGCGAATAGCAGAACAAAGACGCCAAGCCACTAGACAAAAACAACAGTCACCTGCGCCATCGATCGTGCAACAGCCGCAACCCCAACAACAAAGTAGTTTCTTTAGTTATTTAAATCCAGTGGCCGCTGTTCAAAATATAACAAGCGGGGTCGCCACAGGAATAGGAGCGGTAGGACAGGGTTTAGCATCAGGTGTGGGTGCAGTAACAGAAGCCACCGGAATAACCAACTATGGCCAATCCGCGGACGTAAACACGAAATTATCACAATTAAAAGATAATTTGAATACGTCTTGTAAGATGGGTGTATATAGTGACCAGGCCGCGATCGATTATAATAATTGTAGGGCGAGAACAAAACAAGTAAGACAAACAGTTTGCCCGGCGTTATCCGCAAAGTCTTCCGATACCGTTTGTGATAATAATAATACATGCACAACTGTGGGCCAGGCATGCGCTGCCGGCGGAGCTAGAAAGAGAACCCATCGTAACAAAAAGTCGAAGAAATCGGGTACGAAAAAACATAAGAAGTCCACCACCGCCAAGAAATCACATAAAAAACGCTCCACAAGAAAGAAAAATAATTAAAGGAGGCAGGGAACCAAGGTTCCCCTGCGATCCCTCCTATTAGAAAATGTTCTCAATATTGATATAAATATTTGGAAATAAGTATATCAAACATAAAATGTCATCCCCACCCCCGACAACGCCAAGAGATATAATAAAAACCCATGATCTTTTATTAGAAAAAACCAAACAGGATTTCCAGATCCTATCCGAACAATACCCAATCCCCAAACCTTATTTGACCTACGCCGGAACAAACAACACGATCATCCATAGAAACCTCCAGCAACTCTTACCGAGAGTAAAATATGAATATCATAAAGGAAAATTCACCGCGGACGAAGTCACCCAATGGATCAAAATGACAAATCATTATGTTGCGGATATGGTCGAACTATTTATCACAGAACGTAACGCGGAACTACATAACATTGGGGTATGGCGACATTGGGAAGAATGTTCTCAAAACTTCGATACGTCCAAGGTCGAAACCCTTCCACATGAATTGGTGAGGCATATTTATTCTTTTTTACCGTATGAGACACGCGTGGCCATTTTATTAGATAAGTATTCGAATTTCAAGGAGATGTTGAGAAAATGGACGGTCCATAAACTGAAACTATTTTATAAACACGCCATATTGGATCCACACCTACAAAATGTGTTATTGACTAATAATCTTGTATTATCCAGACAAGATAATTTAATATTTTGTTTACCGAGGGATTTCCCTCAGAGAATAAGGAAACGGTTTCAAAAAAAGACGGATATGATCGATCTTATTATGGATGTGGTAGATATTTATCAACATATCGATCCAAGAACGATAGAAGGTAAGAACTATTTTCATAAACAGGCACTGAGAATTCTACAGCTGATACTCCGGGGAACCGTAGGTTCCCCGGAATAGATATCCAACAATGTCGCCACAATCGGACTACGCTGAATATCCGCTCCCTTCATCAATACCATTCGAATATCGGGTAGCCCACGGTTCGCCTTCTCACAGCGCCTATTATAGCTATCCAATTTACGCATCAGATCGGCCAATCCATTATCCACCCCGCGATCACTCTGAGCCAGATCCCCCGTAATCACCATCTTCGACCCACTCCCAATACGCGTGGTCATCATGAGCATCTGGTTCGGTGAACTATTTTGCATCTCATCCGCAATAATAAACGCATCCTTGAAAGTACGTCCGCGCATATATCCCAGGGGCGAGATCTCTAACACACCGGAGTGGAGCATCCCATCAATATCCTTTTGCGCATAGAATTCCAACAGAATATCGAAGATCGGGCGTGTCCAGGGGTCCATCTTATTAATCATGGAGCCGGGTAAAAATCCGATATCCTCCTCCACCGGAACCACCGGACGGGTCAGGATAATCTTATCCACCTCACGGCGCTTCAACGCCATGACGGCCTGATTACAAGCGAACAAGGTCTTACCCGAACCGGCGGGACCAATGCCGAGGACAATCGGGATGGACATATCGGAAAGATATTTGACATATTGCTCTTGGTTGGCCGTCTTCGGTTTATAGAAATGCGAAAGAGACTTCATTTCACCAACACCGCGAGCTTTCTTCGCACGTAACACTACCGAGGAAGACGAATAAAACAAACCAGATGTTTTGAGAGCGGGCGAAACGAAAGCACGAGCAGCAGACATGATACCAAAGACCAACGATATATATAAAACCGACCTCATTTTATATATATTATCATAACGATATATTTATGTGACTTTATACTAAAATATAACATGTAACAAAATATTGAATAACTAAGAACGAACTGCGATTAATATTATTCCAGAACCACCATTTCCACCCACTCTCCCACCACTTTGTGACGAACCTCCGCCACCTCCGCCTGTATTTAAAGCCGCCGATCCACCATTTTGGTTTAATCCTTGTGCACCACTTGATGCCGTATTTATTCCATTTGTATCTCCTAATCCTCCCGCATAACTATTTGATGAACCACCACCACCACCACCTTTACCGCCATTTCCTGGGTAATATCCGTTAAGACTACCGGCTCCTCCACCACCACCGGCCCACCAATAATTTGCATATGTTGATCCCGCAAAATAACTCAACAATGTTGTGTTTATTTGAATGCCATCTCCACCATTACCTGAAGTAGTACCCGATCCTGCGACACCAACTGCGCCCGCACCACCACCTCCTCCATTCACGCCCTGTACTCCATATGTACCTCCTGCATAACCTTGACCAGCAGTTCCCGCTCCAGCTGCGTATAAATTATAACCAGAACCACCGCCACCAGAACCACAATTCGCAACTGCTGTCCCAGAACCATTCAGATTTGCCCCGTATACATATGATGCTCCACCACCACCACCATAGCAAGTCATATTATTTCCTGAATTTGTTGTAAAACTAACTGTTGTGTTAGCGCCCGATACGGAATAGTTTGGACTAGAAAGTGCAACACCCCCTCCTCCGACAGTTAACGAAACTGTATCAGAACCGCTTACTGTTATTGAGCTTTGTAATACACCTCCTGCTCCTCCGCCACCGGCTTGATCGCATCCACCACTTCCGCCACCTCCGACTGCGAATATTTGTATCGTCAAATTACTTACGCCAGTCATTGTGATGGCATTAGAATAAGACCCAACCGTTGTGTAAGCATAAATTTTATAACTACCATTTGTGGTTACTGAATTATAATTTGTAAATACTGGCAAATTAGCAACGGTAGAAAGAGATTTAACCACCGATCCTGGCGAGGAATATGTCATCGTAGTCGAAACCGTAGAAGCCAACGCAGAAGTCGAATAATAGGGATGCGCCACGGGTAAATTGGTTTGAATACCCCATTTCCATGCCAAGTATCCCTCAACTTGCTGACGTTGTGACAATGTCAACACCGAGTTATAAAACAAGATCTCCTGAATATATCCCAAATATTGAAAACTCGCGCTACCTTCACGGCCCAAATTGGTGAGAACACCAGACGTAAATGCGGTAACAGCGGTGGGTCCGGTCAATGTCACCGCACCATTAAAATTTACATATGTAGAGGTTCCACCACTGACAAATGCTTCACCTAGATGACTAACACCAGTAGCAGATCCCGCGCTCATCGTTGTACCCCAGCCAACACCCGAGTTAACCATTCCAAACGTGGTTCCATTTTGCATAGCTACTTCTCGTCCTCCCGTGTTGGTACCAATCATCATCATCTGGTTATTCGAACTTTTATTAAACACAATAAAACAGCTTTCATTCGTGGGGTTCGCGGGATAACTTGTGGTATAATATCCGGTGGTTCCAAAGTTGACCCCAACAGGAGAAGACGAGTATGTCCCAGCAACACTCGCGGTGGCATTATACCCATTACCCGATTTATCTACCCAAGTAGCAATCGACGCGCCATTGACTGGGGCGATACCCGTTCCAGCAGGATCGGCGCCATCCCACCAAACTTTCAATCCAGGAATAGAGATAGGCGAAAACTGAGAATACGAATTCGTCAATGCAGGAACGGAATAAAACGGATGCGATGTGGGTAAACTGCTTTGAATACCCCATTTCGATGCCAAATATCCATCGATCTGCTGTTGATCTGAAATCGAAAGTTGAGTATTAAACCCGATCATTTCATAAATAATCATATCAACCACATAACCACCTCTGCTATCACCAAAGATAAACCATTTATTATTAAGATTATTGTTTTGAGCGATATATCCTGTATAATTCGCATATGAGCCGTTCACGTCCAATAATGTAGTTGCGGAAGACATACTAAAACCAACTATAGCGTTTGCACCAAAAGCAACGGCAGTAGATTGTCCAACACCAGTATATGCTGATCCTCCAGTTCCGACGTATATTCGAAGACCATTAGTTCCTCCCTCACCAAACGAAAGATGGTATTTTAATGCCGTGTCCGCCGTGGATCCGCCGATATTAAACCATAATGTATTAATTAATCCCCATCCATGATACGGTTGACTACTATTATTACGAGCAACAATATAGACCGAATTCGCAGAAGACGCAGAAAATAAAGGCATATTACTTCCGACTTGATATAAATATTTTGTATTCGCCAATTGAATTCCGCCGTAACCATTTAACGAGTTAGCAACATGTGTGGGTTGATTTGCTCCAGTGGGCTGAACCACACTATATCCATTTCCGGATTTATCATTCCACTGGCTTACACTAGAACCAGTTTTAACGATCGTTGCAGTATCCGCGGCATCAAACCAAAGAGCACACCCCGGTATAAATCTGGGAGAAAATGTAATAGTAGAAACAGTAAGCCCAGAAGTTGAATAATAAGGATGCGATGCGGATAAACTGGTTTGAATACCCCATTTCCATGCCAAATAGCCCTCAACCTGTTGACGCTGCAAATTGGTCAGTACGGATCCAAAAACCAAGATCTCATTCACAGTTCCGTTCCAACATTGACCATGATATTGTCCTGGCGTATCACCAATGGTTAATCCAGTAAATGGTGACGCATTACCATTTTTTGTAGTTAATGCTGTTCCGTTTGCATAAGGAGTTAAGTAAGTTGCTCCATCATTAGTCATTCCTAAAAGAATGGTGTTTGTTGTTACAGATATGGTGGGTGAATTAATGAGAGTGTCATTCCAACTCGATGATGTTGGTCCAACGAAAGTAGCAAAATTACCAAGTTTTGATCCAAAACATAAAAAACTATCTACGGATGTTGTCGCTTTCATTATATAGTTATATCCATGTATACTTGGTTGTGATGCGTTACCTTTAGCAACTACAAAAATAGAATAAGTATTTGGAAATGGAATACTAGAATTCGAAAAATATTGTGTGGCTCCCGCGGCCGCAGAAGCGGTTCCAACAAATGACATTGCGTTAGAAGAATATGTAGGATACGTACCAGCAGCAGCCGTAAAATTGTACCCATTTCCAGATTTATCATTCCATTGACTTACGCTAGACCCGGAAGCATAGGTTATGGTCGAAGCGTCGGCCGCATCGAGCCATAATAAACAACCAGGTATAGAGGTGGGTAAAAAATTAGTAACCGCTCCACTAATACTCATCGTAGCTTGCATCATAATACTATAGGTCTGACCCGCGGTAAGTCCGGTGATCGTATATGACGCCGGTGTCCCCGACCCAGTTCCTGCGACACCATTCACAAAAGGAACATATCCGGTAACCACCCCAGATGGAGGAGTAAAACTAATTGTAATCGAGGTCGTCGTGGAACTAAGAAGAGTAATTCCAACAGGTGCAATATTCATCAAAGGCATAACGGCAGGTCCACGAGCCATAGCATGAAAAGATCCAATAGAACCAAATGGCATTACTTAATATATTGTATACAAAGGTTTCTTATTCCGGGGAACCTACGGTTCGACGCTTCGAAATTTAACTTTGTTAAATTTCGAAGGTCCTGCTAGACGGCGCCATAGCGCCGTCGTCGCGCCCCCGGACGCCCCCTCCCTTAAATAAGTTTTCATTCCTGGTTATTACCAAGAATGAAATGATACTAAAGATTATTTTATTCGGATCACTTTAAACGGGACTGGTCGCAGGAGGTAAATCAAATAACAATTAAAAGGGAGGGGTCGCAGGGGAACCGTAGGTTCCCTGCTCCCCACTCCAGTAATCGTCATCAGACCAATCATGGCGAATATCCCTTTTCGCAAAACTACTCTTGAATTCCGCGTAATTAAATGGAATACCAATCGCGGAGTGCTTCACGATCGTATTCTTCTTTTCGGATCGCGCAATATCCGCCCACGACTTTTTCTCTGCAACTGGTGGTGGTGTAAGCATATCGTCAGGCGGAGGAGGATAATCTGGAGAACATGGGCGAAACGTCTCTGGAACATCCAACATATAGAGGCTATCATTACTACCAAAATTCTCGACTTTTAAATCATTCTCATTGACCATTTTATATAAAATTTCTTCGGATCGACTTTTTTTATGCCACGAATTACGGTCTTCTAGCTTCGGGCAATATTTGGTCCAATGACCAATTTCGCGACAATATCCACACTTAGATGATAAGATATAGGGACACACGACGGTTCCGTTGGGCCCAGGTTCGGTCTTGGTCCAATGACTAGTATACTCTTCGGTGGATAGTCCCGCCTTATGACAAATTTTACAGAACGGCATGCTACGATCGGATGGATTTACAGTAAGAGAGTTACGCTTTGAGCGTTCAATAAATTTTGAACGTTTCATCTTGTTATATTCAAATAAAAAATTTTCTTATTCAATTTTCCATCCCATTATCTTTAATACATTATATAGTATAATATGGAAAGCCCGTTTTATAAAACCAACACGAAATCCATCGTCATGTATTTGGAACCTTATTTGAATACGTATTATAAAAGTTACCAAAACATAATCACATTAAGCGATATGCCAACCGGCCCTTTAGCTGATCTGGTAACACCGATTTCTTTCCCGAAACTTTCACCATTTCAAGACCCCCCACCTTTCTTCTCCAATCCCATGAATTGCACATATGTTTTACTAAGATATCCTAAACAACAGTGCCCTGGTAAACCTTGTCTTAAAAACATGGACTATTTTATGACCGCGGATGATATTCCGGCGGTGTTCTCTTATTTGACATCCAATGGTTATACAATCGATACTAGTCTCACAAAGATGTTATATAAATCCAAAGTCGCCATCGGTGGGGTGAGTGAAAAGAAGATATCAGGTGATCGTAAAATGATATGTTTTTTTTCGAATACATAATATATAAATATGGCAAGCAAATCAATATTTCTAAGTCAGAGCACAGAGACAAAGTCCATGTTTAATCCAGTGATTGGCGCAGGAAATTTATCTCTCATCGATGATTTAAATAAAAATTATTTGACAACGTTGGAGAACTTTTATGGACAAAATGCAGCAAATCGTACGTTTGAATTTATTCCTACGGGTTTGAGATTACGTGATAACTTATATGTTGCGATTTCAAACATCATCGATCAAGCCACAGATTACCGTATGATATTAATTATGACATTAGTAAGACAGCTTTTGGAAGGAGCATATAATGCATCAAAAATATACGGAAGTAATCTATTATTGACCGCGGATAAAGCGAATTTACAGAAACAGATCCAAGATGTACTATCGAATAAAAATGTGAAGAACATAGATACATGTGGCGCAAGAGGCCAACTAAGTATTACAAAGAGTTTCAAGCTCGCGCCAGTATATAATTATTATCTAACGGTCTATGGAATTCCTCAACAAGGAGTGGGCTTTGATCCGATTAAAGTAAAATATTTGGTAGATTTATTAACAGAGAACAATATTGATCCCTACAAATAGGGGGAACCAAGGGTTCCCCCTTACCCCCTCC
>Ga0209135_1000192_pt1 | contig 21819 bp, 19 predicted proteins | sample LauGreSBDMM110SD_4_FD_187570 | JGI IMG/M metagenome (GOLD analysis project Ga0209135, IMG submission 187570) | Freshwater lake microbial communities from Lake Michigan, USA - Su13.BD.MM110.SD (SPAdes) (version 3) | ecosystem: Environmental > Aquatic > Freshwater > Lake | place: Lake Michigan... | reverse complement strand
GTGAAAATAAGCATGAAGTCTGCGTTGATTCGCTAAAGGAGTTAGGTGAGCTTGCCGGCCAAGAGTTGAGCAACTTAGATCCACACCGCCCCTTTGTAGATGACATTTCATTTGCCTGCAGTGAATGCACGTTGGTCATGAACCGTGTTCCCGAGGTCATCGATTGTTGGTATGACTCAGGTGCGATGCCTTTTGCGCAGTGGGGGTATCCACATAAGCCCGGCTCGGTCGAGAAATTCAAGGCTGCCTACCCAGCAGATTTTATCTGTGAAGCAATTGATCAAACCCGTGGCTGGTTCTACACCCTGATGACTATTGGAACGCTGGTCTTTGATCAAAGTTCATATAAGAGCGTTCTCTGTCTTGGCCATATTCTTGATAAAGATGGCCGCAAGATGAGTAAGCATGTTGGCAATGTGCTGGAGCCAATTTCGCTCATGGATCAACATGGCGCAGATGCGGTGCGTTGGTACATGTTGGCAGCTGGTTCACCTTGGTCTGCCCGCCGTGTGGGACACGATGCAATTTCTGATGTTGTCAGAAAGACCTTGCTCACCTACTGGAACACAATCTCATTCCACGCTCTCTATGCCGAGGCTTCAAATTTCGAACTTTCCCAGAGTCCTGCTCTGAAAGATCGATCACTGATGGATCGTTGGATTATCAGCGAACTAAACGCTTTGGTGGCCGAGGTTGACGCAGCGTATAACGACTTTGATTCACAGGCCGCCGGTAAAGTTCTGGCGCGTTTCATCGATGATCTATCAAATTGGTATGTTCGCAGGTCGCGTCGACGTTTCTGGGATGGCAATGTGGCAGCCCTTGCGACTCTGCATGAATGCTTAGTGACCTTAACCCAACTCTTAGCGCCGATGATCCCCTTCATTACTGAACATGTGTGGCAGGAGCTTGTCCGCGTTGCTGATACTGGAGCATCTGATTCTGTCCACCTGACAGATTTCCCAGCATCCGATGCGAAACTTATCGACCTCACACTCAATGCTCATGTTGCAATGACTCGTCGCGTTGTGGAGCTAGGACGTTCAGCACGGGCTGAATCTGGAATCAAAATTCGCCAGCCCCTTCAGCGCGCTTTGATCTCAGCCCAAGGCTGGGCCCAGCTACCTACAGATATGAAAGAGCAAATCTCTGATGAACTAAATGTGATAGACCTTGAAGATATCGCCGATGCTGATGGAGATCTGGTAGATATCTCGGTGAAAGCGAACTTCAAATCATTGGGTGCTAAATATGGAAAGGCAGTTCAGGATGTCGCCAAACTTATTGGCGCAACTGATGCCACCGCACTAGTGAAGAAATTAAGAAGTGCAGGATCAGCAGAGGTAGGCCAGTTCACACTCGATTTAGATGACTTGGTCATTACCGAAGTCCCTAAGAGCGGTTGGATGGTAGCTAGCCACGATGGGGAGAGCGTTGCGCTAGACCTTGCTCTGAGCCCCGAACTCATTGCCGCCGGACACGTGCGCGAAGTGATTCGCCTCATTCAAGAGCGCCGAAAGAGCGATGGATTTGATATCTCTGATCGTATTCACGTTAGGTGGAACGCACCTGCGCAATTAGTTGCGACAATTAATTCCAATATCGCACGCATCTCAGATGAAGTTCTCGCAATCGCTATGACTGAAGATTCCAGTATTCCAACTATTGAGAGTGAACTCGGTGTGAACGTGGAGCTGAGTAAAGCTAAATAGTCGTAGCGAAAATTTACAGAACTATCAGAATTACCCGCTGAAGCAGACTCAACGCAATTAAAATCACGATGAAAGAAAGATCAAGTGCTATTCCACCAACGCGAAGCGGAGGTACGAAGCGCTGGACAAACTTCATGGGCGGATCTGTAATCGAATAAATTACTTCAAATATGGATGAGATGAATGGCGAAGGGCGCCAGTCACGCTTAAACATTCTGACGTAATCAATGATGATTCTGGCAAAGAGGGCGAATTTAAATAGACCGATTATTTGCAGCAGTAATGAGGTAATCATAAAAAATTACCTCAGCTCTGGTTGAAGAAGCTTGCTTGCGCAGCTGTCTTATCTTCGTTGCTCACATTTACATTTGCAGGTGAGAGCAAGAAGACTTTTAAGCTAATGCGCTCGATGCGACCATTCAGGCCAAATACAAGACCACTGGAAAAATCAACAAGGCGCTTACGTTCACTCTCTTCCATGTCATCAAGGTTAATGATGACTGGGTTACCTTCACGGTAATACTCGCCAACTTTGCGAGCCTCTGAATAAGATCGAGGTTGCAAAGTAACAATGTTGTAGTGAGCAGCTGACTCTTCCAGCATTGCCGGCTGACTTGCAGAATTAGAAACGCTATGTGAACCCAGAACTGTGACGCCAGTGCGCTCGCGTTGTGCACGTGCAGCAACAGGACGTGCAGGAGCTTCTGCGATTGCGGTCTCTTGGTCGGTATCGACGAGGCCAAGGAAGCCCATCATTTTATTGAGTGCTGACATGTGTATAGGTTACCCGTGGGGCGGGCGCATCCCGAGGATTTGGCTACCCACTCGAATATGTGTCGCACCACAATCGATGGCTACTTCAAAATCGCCCGACATTCCGGCCGATAGAGATTTCGCGGCAGGAAATTCACCTTGAAAATCGCGATGGATTTTCGCGACTTCAATGAATCCGATCCGCGCCTCGATACCAAGTGGCAGTACACACATCACACCGACCAGATTCAAATTCGGCAAAGTTTGCAGATGTGCGCCAAGGGCGGCAAGCTCTGAAGCCCTTACTCCCCCGCGTGCCGGGTCACCATCGAGTGAGAGTTGCAGAAAGATATCAATCTCTTTGCCTGTCACAGAATTTAGCTTCGTGGCGTGAGATGCATTATCAAGTGAATGAATGACATCTGCCCACTGCGCTATATCGCGTAGCTTGCGACTTTGAATTTCTCCCTGAAAATGCCATCGCCCCGCTACTTGTGCAGCCTTCTCGAGCCCTTCTTCATTCCGATTCTCTCCAAAATTTCTAATACCTAACTCATGCAAAATCTGGACATCACTTACCGGATAAGTCTTTGTTACAGCGATCAGAGTGATGTCAGGACGGGTAATTTTTCCCTGAACGGCCAATAAATTCTGGGCAATCTCATCGCGACGGTTCATAGCCAGACCAACCCAGCCTGGCGTCCGGTTACTCCATCGCGCCGATACGAATAGAGCTCACTATTTTCTACCGTGCATACGCCGGCAATTTCAACTGTGATGTTCTGACCCTCTAGTAACTTCACAAGTGCCTTTGGCAGATCAAGGGCGCGGTTGCCGCGCGCACTTTTAGATGCAGCAGCAGGATGCAGCGCAGTAACTTCGGCGAAAATTTCTTCTGAGACTTCATAACACACACCGCAGATTGCTGGTCCGACTACTGCTCGGATATCACTGGCTCCCATATCGCGCATCACCTCTATTGCGCGTAGGGTCACTCCGTTCACGAGTCCCTTTCTTCCAACATGTACTGCCGCAACTGATTGCGAAGAGATGAGCAAGAGCGGAATGCAATCTGCTACTTGCACTGCCAATGTTATTCCCTGTATTCCAGTAACAAGGGCATCGGCTGTGGGATCCACATCGCTGATATCTTCAACAACTGCTACTTGATCACCGTGCACTTGTGTCATAAAAGCCACTGGGCCGAAATCTTGGACAAGCCGTGCCCGATTTTCGGCCACATGATCTGGGTTATCCCCCACATGAAAACCAAGATTTGCAGATGCAAAAGCACCGGTGCTTGCGCCTCCGGTGCGATTGGTAAAGCGGTATTTCATAGAGCCCAATTCATGGCGATGAGCCTCTGGCCTACTTCATAAAATCTGGTACATCTATCTCATCTTCCGCAATCAACTCTTCAAAAGTCACGCGCTTACGTGGTCCAGAAGAGTCGAGCTCAAGTGCTACTGATAGCGGATCGTTGGAAGGAATGGGATCGGCAACCCCACTCAAGGACGATGCATTAATAACCGGCATCTGAACTTTTGTTGGTTCTCCGCTAGCGAAACCAGCTGCAATAACGGTAATGCGAACTTCATCACCGAGGGCATCATCAATAGTGGTACCAAAGATAATGCGCGCCTCTGGATGTGCTGCGCTCTGTACCAATTCACATGCTTCGTTAATTTCAAAGAGACCGAGGTCAGAGCCACCTGCAACAGAGAGAAGTACTCCCATCGCTCCGTCGATTGATGCCTCAAGCAGTGGGCTCGAGATTGCTAACTCAGCTGCTCGTGTTGCCCGGTTTTCTCCACGCGCAGAACCGATTCCCATCAGGGCAGATCCAGCGTCAGTCATAACTGTCTTCACATCTGCAAAGTCGAGGTTGATCAGACCTGGCTGTGTGATGATCTCTGTAATTCCCTGAACACCAGAGAGCAGAACTTGATCTGCACTCTTAAATGCATCTACTGCCGTAATTGAACGATCAGAGATTGCAAGGAGGCGATCATTTGGAATAACAATAAGAGTATCCACTTGTTCGCGAAGTAGCTCGATTCCTTCATCAGCTTGACGGGAACGAATCTTTCCTTCGAATGAGAATGGTTTTGTGACAACACCGATTGTGAGCGCTCCAAGATCTCGTGCGATTTTTGCAACGATGGGTGCGCCACCAGTTCCTGTGCCACCACCTTCACCAGCGGTAACAAAGACCATATCTGCACCGCGAAGAATTTCCTCAATCTCTTCCGTGTGATCGATTGCCGCCTGCCGACCCTTTTCTGGAGCAGCTCCTGCTCCCAAACCTTTTGTTGATGTGCGACCAATATCTAATTTCACATCGGCATCACTCATTAACAAATGTTGTGCATCTGTATTAATTGCAATGAACTCAACGCCTTTTAAGCCGACATCAATCATTCGGTTAATTGCATTTACTCCGCCGCCACCGATACCGACAACTTTGATGACAGCTAAGTAATTTTGTGGTGCAGCCACGTGAGTCCCCCTTGCGAACTATAAACCTCGACTTGAGACTTACATTTCTTCTCTTTATCTTTGCGCTGAAGGTATGGCGTTAGGTACTAGTAATCAAAGACCGCCACGAACTATTTTCTCAACTACACATTGATAGATTGTAAGAAGAAATCAATGTAATAAATATTTAACACTCATAGCTATTTAACAATGGGTGCATGGGCAGCCGATAGATCTACTCTGCGAAGATTCTTATTCTCGGGAAGTTTCAGAAGAGCGTTAAATACTTGAACTTTCAAGGCACTTTTCTCGCTAGCGCCCCACTTCACCGTCAACTCTCTGCCTTGATAAGCAAGGCGCATGGAGAAGTTGGATTCATTGCGTGCAGATAGCGAAATTATCTTGCTTCGAAATGATGGTGGAAGGGAGCGAAAGAGGGCGATGGCATCGACTCCAAGGGCTGGAGTTGCGGCGGCCACATAGGGCAGATCTGCTCCCTTAAACCCAGGGAGAAGAAATATCGTGCCGGTGGAATCGATGGTTTTGCCAGCAAAGTAAGCGCTAGGTTTTCGCGGCTCGACCGTGATTCCCACATCGCCACTAATCCAGTTCCGCGAGACCGTAACGTCTTGAATCCATGTCAAGGAACTCAAACGTTGGGCAACTGATCGCGGTTCGATACGTGCCATCTTCTCTCCAACAAAAACGCCAGATGTTGAAAGAACTAACTCCTTGGACTCAACTGTTGGCGCACCAGATATCACAATGCTCTTAGCGGTAAATATTGAAGACCAGGCAAATAGATAGATGAGACCGACAAAAATCAGCAGGATTGTTCCCGTGATGACGGTGAGTCGATTAATTTTAGGCAAAGCGCTTGTTCAGCCCTTCAGCAATGATGGGAGCGAGCGAATTCACATCTCCGGCACCCAGTGTGATGATCACATCTCCAGGTTTGGCTAATTCAATCATGCGCTCTGCGGCAAGTGCAAAATTCGGAATGAAGTGCCCATGTTGCATCTTCTCGGCAATGAGTTCTGCCGAAATTCCAGGGATTGGTTTCTCACTCGCGGCATAGATTTCAAGCAGAGTCACATCATCGGCCTTATCAAGTGAGGTCGCGAATTCATTCAAGAAAGCCTGGGTACGTGAATAGCGATGTGGTTGGAAGATGACCAATACGCGTCCATCACCTGCATATCTGCGCGCCGCATCCAAGGTCACAGATATTTCAGTGGGATGGTGGCCGTAATCATCAATAATCCGAATTCCATGTTCGGTGGCTTTGAGTTCAAAGCGGCGACCGGCACCACGGAAACTGTGAAGGCCAGCTAGCAATTGGTGAATAGGTTCGCCCAGACTGAGCCCCATCGCAATACATGCAGCAGCGTTTAGAACATTGTGATGACCCGGCACCTGCAGTTCAAGTGTTCCCACGGTGCGACCATGCCAAATAACTCGAGCACTGGAGCCCATAGGTAGAAGTGCAATCTGATCAATGCGCAGGTCGGCGCCTTCATGTTCACCATAAGAGACGGTGGTGAATGGGTGTGATTGAACGCCTAGTTTCCTGGAGCCCTCATCGTCAGCGCAGTAAATGAGAAATCCGTCGAATGAAATTGTGGCGGCAAAGTTGGCGAAAGCAGCTGTTACTTCTTGCGGGGTGTGAAAGAAGTCAACATGGTCATGTTCAATATTGGTAACAATTGCCGATAGTGGTTTGTATTCAATGAATGAACCATCAGATTCATCTGCTTCGGCCACAAAATATTGACCCGTGCCTCTGTGTGCATTGGCACCGGATGCCATCAGGGTGCCACCAATAGCAAATGAAGGATCTGTTCCACAAGCCTGCAAGGCAACAGTCAACATCGATGAGGTCGTCGTCTTACCGTGTGTGCCGGCAACTGCAATGCTCTTTGTTCCAACCATAAGCTGAGCCAGTGCTTGAGCTCGGGTAAGAATTGGAATGGACCTCTCCACTGCATATGACATTTCGGGATTGGTTGATGCGATAGCTGTGGAATAGATAACCACATCAGCGCCAACAACATTTTCAGCTGCATGATGTGAATACACGGTGGCGCCCAATGCAGCAAGCGCGCTAAGAACTGTGGAATCTTTTGAATCTGAACCACTGACCGTAATTCCATCAGAGAGGGCGATCCGCGCCAGCCCACTCATGCCAGAACCACCGATTCCGATGAAGTGAATCCTCTTACCGTGTAGGGAGTGCATCTATTTTCCGCCCGAGAGTACAAATTCCATCAGTGCTGCAATCTTTGCAGTTGCTTGCATATCTTTATCTGATCCACTCCCCTGTTGCTGGGCACTCTTTTCCAGAAGTCGCTCGATATTTGCCGCAAGCCAAGTAGGTGTGAACTCTCTTTGCTCACATATTTCTGCTCGAGAGTCACTCACCAACTCTGCGGCATTGAGTCTCTGTTCACCATTACCTACAGGCAGCGGAATAAAGAGCGCATATTTTCCTAAGGTGCTGACCTCAGCACAGGTCACAGCGCCACTTCGAGAAATGATGAGGTCAGCTGCTAAATATGCGGTCGCCATATCGGAAATGTAAGGGTGAACCTGGTAATTCTCATCCGATGAGCTGAGCTCAGCTGAGCCGCCAGCGCCATGCAAAATTTGAATTCCTCGCGCTGCCAGCTCGCCTTTGGATTGCGTGATTACCTTATTGATTGCGACGGAGCCTTGAGAGCCGCCAAATACAAATATCAGAGGCTGCTGCGCGCTAAAGCCGAGTGCCGACTTTGCCTCTGCTCGCGCACCGGCCCAGTTTTTTTCAGCCCGAGAAAATGCCAGCGCAATATTTTCTTTCAAAGGCAGACCCACGATAAGTGAATGCGCCAGCGAGCCGGTAGTGACAGGGTAGGAAAGCGCAGTGTTCTTGGTAAAAAGGGCGCCTAAGCGATTTGCGATACCAGGCTTGGCATTTGCTTCATGAATAACGATTGGAACTCTGCTTAACGCCGCCGCAATATATGCCGGTGCCGAAACATAGCCACCGAATCCAACCAGAAGATCAACACCGCGCAGATGGTTCAGGCACTGCGCAATAGATTTAATCAGAGTAAATGGTGCAAGAAGTAATGAGGGCGAAAGTGAACGAGCGATACGCACTTTGGTTATTAGTAAAAGGTTAAATCCGGCCTCCGGAATAATTCTTGTCTCAAGTCCAGTAGCAGTTCCTAGGAAATCAATCCGGTCCTGGGGATGAGTTGATTTCCACTGACGAGCGGTGGCCAGAGCTGGTTCTATATGTCCTGCGGTGCCTCCCCCGGCGAAGAGAATTCGAGTCACTTCCGGCGCTTCCTTACAACTTCTTTTCGAACTTCAGGATCGCGCAGGGCTGCACCGGCCACAAAGCCCAGCGCGGCAATTGTTGCAACAAGTGCCGAACCACCGTAGGAGACTAACGGCAGCGTAACTCCAACGACAGGCAGAACGCTCGTGGCAGAACCAATATTGAGAAAAGATTGCACTGCGATCCAGACACCGATTCCAGCACATGCATATCTGGTCATGGGATCTTGTGCGCGTAAAGCGATTCGAAAGATCGAATAAATCAAGGTTGCAATCAGTATGAGAACTCCTAGCGTTCCCACAAGTCCAAGTTCTTCACCTATTACTGAGAATATGAAATCTGTATGTGCTTCCGGAAGATTTCCCCATTTCTGACGGCTGCCACCAAGGCCCACACCGAAGAGCCCGCCACTTGCTAAGCCAAGCAAACTATGGGCCGGCTGCCACCCGAGGTCTTTGTAATCTTCAGGTGCGAATGGATCGAGAAAGACTAAGAATCTCTGCATGCGATAGGTCGATGTCACTACGAGTGCTGCAAATATCAGTGCACCTACGGCGCAGAGTGTGCCAAAGACCCGCAATCTAATTCCTGAGACAAAGAGTAATCCAGCCATAATAACCGCAATCACTGAGGCGGTTCCCAAGTCCCTACCCAACATCACTAAAAAGAGAATGAAGCAGAAGGCGGGAGCAATCAACCTAAGAACGTGGGTATCAAACTTGCCACTTACTTCACGGCGAGCGAGTTGATGGCTGGCCCATAAAATCATGAAGAATTTCGCAAATTCACTTGGCTGAACATCAAAGTATTTGAAATCAATCCAGTTTGTATTTCCATTGACTGTCTTTCCCACACCAGGAATCAGCAGAATCATCAAGACCAGGATTGAGATGATGAATCCCAATTTGCCAATGGCATTCCATTTCTTACCGCTTAATCTTGCGAGAAAGGCTGCCAATGGAAGTGCCAATAGCAAGAATAGAAATTGCCGTAAAACGATAGCAAGGGCGGTTCCACGCGTATCAAGTGCGTGGATTGATGAGGCAGAGAAAACCATCACCAAGCCCAAGAAGCTCAGGGCGCCGGCACTGACCAATAACATATACAAATGATTGACAGGTTTTGCTAGGAAAGTCTCACGGGTCTTAATTGCCATTTTCAACTACCTTCTTTATAGCGTCTCTAAATCTATCTCCACGATCGGCGTAAGAGAGAAACTGATCCATGGACGCGCAGGCAGGTGCAAGCAGAACCGTGTCCCCCGGCAATGCTTTCTCTCGGGCACACGTGATAACCATTTCCATCAACTTGTTATCAGGTGCACCGATCTGAAAGTGAGCAGGAGCATCAACCATGATAATTTCAATCTGAGGGGCGCGCGTACGAAGTTCCGCTGCAATTAATTCACGATCGGCGCCGATAAGAATGGCAATTCGCACCCGACTCTTTACTCGCTCGATGAGTTCTCCCATCGCAGCACCTTTAGCCAATCCACCGGCAACCCAAATCACCGAAAGCGCGGACATGATTGATGCAGCTGCAGCATGCGGATTGGTTGCCTTTGAATCATTAATCCAGGTGATGCGATCTTTTTCCAGAACCGTTTCAATGCGATGTCGTCCAGGCCTAAATGCCTTTATTGCCGCGCGAATCTGCTCGTGGTCAATACCAGCAGTTCTTGCCAGCCCTGCAGCCGCGAGGGCATTTGATACGTTGTGCGGAACGGTGGGTAGTACCTCGGCGAGTTCGCAGAACATGGCAGCTTCTTGGGCATCTGCCACAAAGGCGCGATCGACAAGAAGTTCTTCCACGATACCGATTTCACCTGGCGCTGGAGTGTCGAGTGAGAAAAACACTTTTCTTCCTTGCCAATGAGAAGTTTCAGTAACTAAATTCGCATCATCGGCATTAAGAATTGCGGTATCGCTCTTTTCTAGAAGAGAAAATTTAGCTGCAGCATAGGCATCAAAACTTCCATGCCAATCGACGTGATCTTCGGCAATGTTAAGAATTGCAACTGAGACAAAATGAGCATCCTCGAGCCAATGAAGTTGGAAGGATGAAAGTTCGAGAACGAGAAATTCATATTTTTCTGGGGATTCAACTGCCTCAATGACTGTCGTTCCAACATTTCCACAAGCAAGTGCGGAGACTCCCCCAGTGCGAATCATATGCGCAGTGAGTTCCACCGTTGAAGTCTTTCCATTTGTTCCGGTCAGGCCAATCCATTTTTGGGCAGGACTTTTAAGGCTCCAGGCCAGGTCAATCTCATTGATGATTGGAATGTCGTTTTTTCGGGCAGAGATCACTAGTGGATGATCTTCACGCCAGCCGGGAGATAGAAGAAGTAAGTCGAATTCAGAAATTTTTACATCAGTTGGTGGAAGAACTTCAAAGCCAGCTAGCTCCAGCACTTTCTCGTCAGTAATAGTTACCTTCGCCCCACGCTTAGTAAGTGCACGCGCTACAGCTATGCCAGTGACACCTGCCCCAGCTACCAGGATGCGCTTGTCGGGTAACTCAGCATATAAATTCTGTGACATGGCTTCCTTGAAATTAACCAGCAACCCACTGGGTATAAAAGAGTCCAAGTCCGAGCGCCACACTGAGTCCAGCAATAATCCAGAATCGCAGCACGATTGTGACTTCTCCCCAACCCATCAATTCGAAATGGTGTTGCAAAGGAGCCATCTTAAATAAGCGTTTTCCACCAGTTGCTTTGAAGTAGATAACTTGAAGTGCAACCGAAAGTGTGATGATGACAAAGATTCCGCCGAGCGGGATTAAGAGAAGTTCTACACGTAGCGATGCAGCCATGCCGGCCAACGCTCCACCTAGCGCTAGCGATCCTGTGTCACCCATAAATATCTTTGCCGGTGATGCATTCCACCAGAGGAATCCGGTGCATGCACCGGCAAATGCTGCCGCAAGAACTGCTAGGTCAAGTGGATCTCGAACGTTATAACAATTAGGTGTAACTGCTACTGCGCAACTTTGTCCGAACTCCCACACACCAATGAGTACGAAGGCAAGAAAAGTCATAACAGATGCACCGCTAGCAAGACCGTCGAGGCCATCGGTGAGATTTACTCCGTTACTTGTAGCCGTCACCATAAATGCAATCCAGACCACAACCAGAATTGGACCAAGTGCGATACTGGTATCGCGCAGTGTGGAGAGATTAAGAGATATTGGAGTCAGCCCATCTTTATCAGGGAAATGAGTTCCGAGATATCCAAAAATCGAAGCAAAAAATACTTGGCCAAAAATCTTCGCCTTACCTGATATTCCGGCTGAATTCTGTCTAGAGATTTTCATGTAGTCATCGAGAAAACCAACGAGTCCCAGTGCCACAACCAGGCCGAGAATGAGAACAGCGGAGACTGAGATAGTGCTTCCGAGCACAAGGTGGGCAATCAAGTATGAAATGAGAGCGGAGAGGATAATGATGATGCCGCCCATAGTTGGGGTGCCACGTTTTGTGTGGTGTGTAGTCGGACCGTCATCTCTGATGATTTGCCCATATCCACGTCGTGCAAGTGCTTTGATCAGTATAGGTGTACCGAATAGGGAGAAAAAGAGTGCCAGGGCTCCAGCAACCAAAATTAGTTTCACTCTGCAACCATCCTTTCACTCCATTGCACAGAAATAGTTTCTGCCAACTCTTCAAGTTTCTCGGAACGTGACGCTTTCACTAAGACCACATCACCTTCGTTGATATTGCGCGCAATCGCACCCGCCTCATCTTTGCTCGCACATAAATGGATTGTGGTTAGGGATCCATTTTCTGCTGAGCTCGCATACTCCGGTGCATTGACACAGACCAGATGGTCAATTCCAAGCTCAGAGGCAAGGGTGCCAATATCGGCATGGTCAGATTGGGATGACTCGCCGAGTTCGTGCATCTTTCCCAAGAATGCCCACGACTCTCCCCCACGTTCTTGCGCAAAGAGAGCTAGCGTGCCAAGAGCTGCAACCATGGACTCTGGGCTGGCGTTATATGCATCATTAATCAGAAGTAGTTGTGGAAGTTCAATAATCTGCATCCGCCATTTAGCACCAGACTCTGCAGTTGATAACCCACTAGCAATCTGGTCAAGTGTAAGTCCGAGTTCGGTTGCAACAGCTGCTACGGCAAGTGCATTGGCAACTTGGTGCATTCCGACGATGCGAAGTCCAACGGCGGTTCTGCCTTCAGGAGTAACTAAATCAAAATGGGCGCGACCTTCACGAAATTCAATATCCTTCGCACGGATATCACAGCTACTAGTTTCACCAAAGAAAAGACTCTTTCCACTATGTAGCGAGGCCATCTTTGGGGTGAAATCATCATATGTACCCAGAATGGCAACGGCGCTAGGTGCTAAAGCAGAAATTAATTCGGACTTGGTTCGTGCGATCGCTTCCATTGATCCAAATTCACCCTTATGGGCAGAGCCCACTTTAAGGACCACGCCAATATCAGGCGCAGCAATGGCGGTCAACCTAGCAATATCACCTGCATGGCGTGCACCCATCTCCACAACGCAGTAACGGGACTCTTCTGTGCACGCCAATAATGAGATTGGCATCCCTAAGTCATTATTGAAATTTCCAGACGGGGCAACTGTTTGCGCAATGTTAGACAGTACTGATGCAAGTAACTCCTTTGTAGTTGTTTTTCCTTGCGATCCTGTAATTCCAATGACTGTCAGGTTTGGTAATTGCTCTCGGACGTAGTGAGCCAATTTTCCCACTGCGACAATGACATCATCGACAATAATGTGAGGGCCAGGCACTGCCTTGCTTCCTAGTGTGAGCACCGCACCGTGAGCGAGTGCATCTTCGACAAAATCATGACCATCTAAATTCTCACCTTTGATTGCAAGAAAAATGGAACCAGCAACTGCTTGTCTGGAATTGATGACAGGTGCCTGCGTGACTGTGACATCGTCGCCATGGAGTTTGCCACCGATGATCTCCGCGATTTTCATCGCTTGCAGAGCAATCATTTTTTCGCCTCAATCGCCTGGGCTAGCGTGAGTCGATCATCAAAGGGCGTAATGACGCCAGAGATTTCCTGACCCATTTCGTGACCCTTACCCAGAATCAAGACTGTATCTCCAGCCCCTGCAAGGTTAACCGCATAGGAAATCGCATCGGAGCGATCTTCAATAACCTTTGATGGTTCTTTTATATCCAACTTGCCTGTCATCTGCCGCAAGATCTCTGTTGCACTTTCATTACGTGGGTTGTCGCTGGTAAATATTGCAATATCACTACCGTCTACAAGTGCCTGACCCATGAGAGGGCGCTTAGAGGCATCTCTATCTCCCCCACAGCCCAATACCGCAATCACTCTCCCAGATGTAAATTCACGTGCTGCGGCAAGTACATTCTCAACCGCATCAGGTGAATGCGCATAATCCACCAGCGCCGTGAAATTCTGACCTAGCGAAATAGGTTCAACTCTGCCGGGCGCTCCAGTCAGAGAAGGAATAAGTGCAGCAATTTCAACCGGGTCAATTCCAGATTCATGGGCGATTGCAACTGCCATCAGCAAATTATCTAAGTTATATCCACCGAGCAAGGAAGTCTTACTTTCGATAAGAATTCCGCCATTACCCCTGATGCTGATCTCCGCACCTGATGAAATAGGGTGAATCTGAGTGAAGTGCCACTGGGCTGCAGTGTTGCTGCGCGAAAGTGTGGCAACTGGAATTTCGCAATTAGTAGCAAGCCTTGCGCCATACTCATTGTCAATATTGATAAAACCAAAATCGGCATACTCAAAGCTAAATAACTTCGCCTTTGCCTTGAAATAAGATTCCATATCTTTGTGATAATCAAGATGGTCTTGTGAGAGGTTAGTAAAACCAACCATCGCAAAATGGGAAGCTTTCACGCGATTCATTGATAGCGCGTGGCTTGAAACTTCCATTACTAGATGGCGCATATGTCGCTCGCGCATCACCGCAGCTAGTGCTTGCAATTCAGGTGCTTCCGGAGTGGTTCGAGTGCTTGTGAACGCCTCAGATCCAATTCTGGTTTCGATGGTGCCAATTAGCCCTGTGTCGCGCCCGGCACCCTGAAAGATTTGATAGAGCAAGGTAGAAACCGTGGTCTTACCGTTTGTGCCGGTGATGCCAATCGCACCTAGGTCGCGAGTGGGGTCTTTATATAAAGCTGAGGCAATGATGGCGCCCGCGGTGCGAACATCTTTGACTACCAGTGTTGGTAGCGCACTAGTCAAAGCGGCTCCGGCGGAATCGGTAACAACAGCGACTGCTCCACGAGCAAGTGCCGCGGCGATAAAGCTTGCGCCATGCACCTTTGTCCCAGGAATAGCCAAGAAGATATCTCCAGGTTCAACATCAGAATCACGGTGTACTACTCCTGTAATTTCAATATTTTTGGCTAATTTACTAATTGCCTCACTATTTTCTGCGCTTACAAGTTGCGCTACCTCAGATAGGTTGAGGGAGAAATTTGCAAGCGGGCGAATCATTGCTTCTTCGTCGCAATCTGTGTGACGCGAGCTCGTGCCAGCTCTGATTTAGTCAGTGCGACAGGCAGGACCTTTGTTCCAGTAGGTGCAACATGGCCTGATTGCAAAACGAAGGTCATTACCTTCTTAAATACTGGCCCGCCCAGTGATCCGCCATAGTGACCATTTTTTGGCTCTTGCAAAGTAACGCTAATGACATAACGAGGGGCATCTGCTGGTGCGAATCCGATAAATGATGCTGTGTAACCACTATAGCGACCGGTATTCTGGTCATAGCGCATTGCAGTTCCTGTCTTACCAGCAACTCGATACCCAGGAATTGCCGCACTCGGCGCCGTTCCTTGAGCCGATACAACGCTCTCCATCATGATTCGTAGTTTTACCGCTGTGTCTTCACTGATAACTCTTGTGGAACTTCTATTTGCAGCCGGTGTGAAGTGTCCTGATGCATCACTTGTTCCAGCAATAACTGTAGGTGAAACGCGAACTCCATTATTTGCAATAGTAGCAAAGACACTTGTCGCCTGCATCGCTGTGAGTGAATACCCTTGACCGAAGGCAACGGTGGGCGCTGTTGTGCCAGACCAATCCGAGACGGGACGTAATAGGCCAGCTGACTCTCCTGGAAGTCCGGAACCAGTCTTTGATCCGATGCCAAACTTTCTTAAGTAGTTATATAAAGTATCGTGGCTCATTGTTTCGGCTACTTTAATTGTTCCAGTATTGCTAGAGACGGCAAGAATTCCTGATGTAGTCAGGTGTTGAATCGGATGCTTCTCGTGATCATGGAAATTAGATCCGCCGCGTCTGAGCATGTATGGCACGGTAAAGACTGTTGTTGGAGAAACTGTTTTTTCTTCTAGCGCCGCAGCCATTGTCATCACTTTGCCAGTAGAGCCCGGCTCATAGACATCTTGCACTGAAGGATTTCTCATTAGTGAGAGTTCAACATTTTTTGTGTTATTCGGGTTAAAGGTAGGTGCGGTTGCATGTGCAACGATTTCACCAGTTTTTGGATCCATCACGATTACTGTTCCACTTGTTGCAGCTGAATCCTTGACCGCCTGTGTAATCGCCTCTGCTGCCACCCACTGAACATCTCGATTAATTGTCAGGCGAATATTGGTTCCTGATTTGGCTGCGACTAGTTCGCGCTGAGAACCCGGGATTTCAGCTCCATATCCACGCGCATATGAGTAACGACCATCAGTGCCGGTAATCACCGAGTTCTGTCCTGATTCCAGACCTGATGCGCCAATGCCATCGGCTCGCACAAAACCAATCAGTGATGAGACCAGAGAACCGGATGGATACTCGCGAATGAATACCCGCTCTGGAAAGAAACCAATGATTCGATTCTCAAGTTCCTTATTCTCCAGTGTTTTGTTGTAGTTATAGAGCTCTTCTGTGAGCAGATCCCAGAGTGCTGGCCGTGCATTTCTAAGAACAATTGAGTACTTTCGAGTTCCGGTGATGCTGCTCTGAATATCTGCTGCCGGTAGATTTAAAATTGGTGCCACAAAAGCTGCGACCCGGGCCGGGTCTGAAATCTGAGTTTGGTCTACGACGATATTGATTGCAGAAACGCTGCGCGCAAAGCCAATTCCATTGACATCGGTGATCTCACCACGAGGGGCCGGTATGACTCTAGTGGACTGCATCTCATTCGCTGCTTTAGCTTGATATGCATTTGCTTGAATCACTTGCACACGCACGAGCTGGCAGGCAAAGAGAATAAGCACGCCAAATATGACAGTAACAAGAATTGCAATACGTGAATGAGCAAGGCGCAAATTACCCATTGGTTACTCCCATCACAGGAGTGAGATCTAAAAATACTGGTGTCTCTGATGGGCGCATGCCAAGCAGGGTTGCGGCAGCGGCAAGATTTTCTGGCGCCGCATATGAATCAATGGAGCGATTGATGGCATCGCGCTTATCTGCCAACTGCTTAGCTTCATATTTGAGATTGGAGAGTGTGAAGGCATCTTGGGCCAGCAAGGTGTTGATTCCAAGAAGTGCCAGAAATCCAAGGAGGCTAACGATTGTGAGGAACTTGGCAAAGTATTTCTGTGTTGCGCGAGCTCCACTGCTGACATCAGGGAAAAGCCCCAGAATCACTTCTGCAGTTCGCTCCCCCACTGGTTTGCGATTCTTAGCTGGTGTGCGGGAAGGTAAAAATGCGCGGGCAGTTGCAAGTGACATTAGGCAGCCACCCGTTCTATTGCGCGAAGGCGAACTGAAGCAGAGCGTGGATTGCTCGCTAGCTCTTCCTCCGACGGTGTCTGACTTGAGCGAAAGACAAGTGAGAATTTGGCCGCATATTCCGGCAGTTCAATCGGAAGATTGCGCGGGCTCTTTGATGTAGATGCTTCGGCAAATATCTCTTTAACAATGCGATCTTCTAGCGATTGGAAAGACATGACTACCAGGCGTCCGCCGACCATTAATAAATCAAGGGCATCGGGAAGAGCGCGCGAAATTGCTCCGAGTTCATCGTTTGCCTCAATACGTAACGCTTGAAAAGTGCGCTTTGCCGGATTTCCACCGGTGCGCCTGGTGGCGGCCGGAATACTCTCCTTTACTAGCGTGGCAAGTTCGGTCGTTGAATTCAGGGGCGCCTTTGCGCGAGCTTTGACAATGTTTTCCACGATGCGGGTTGCAAACTTCTCTTCACCGTATGCGCGAAGAATGTGAACTAGTTTGCCTGGCTCATATGTATTAACAATTTCAGATGCGGTAATTCCTTGGCTGCGATCCATGCGCATATCAAGGGGTGCATCTTGTGAGTAGGAAAAGCCACGTTCTGATTCATCAAGTTGAATGGAGGAAACCCCGAGATCAAAGAGGGCTCCGTTAATGTGGTTATAGCCAAAACTCTTGGCAACTTCGGAAATTTGATCAAAGACGCAATGTGCTGTCTTTACTCGATTTGCATATGGGGCAAGTCTCTCTTTCGCTCGGCCCAGCGCAATTTCATCTCGGTCAATTCCAATAACTGTGAGGTTTTCAAATCTTTCAAGGAGCGCTTCGGTGTGTCCACCTAAGCCAAGAGTTCCATCGATAACAACGGGGTTCTCTGATTTCTCAATTGCGGGGGCAAGAAGTTCTACGCAACGATCGCGCATCACAGATATATGTTGCATCTTCTCCCCCGTTCTCAGATGTCTTTAGCTAAGCGCTCAGTTCTGGTCACCGCCGGCCGACGGATCTATTGCGATAGCGACGCCGGGGAAGGGACGTCGCTGCCGGCCCAACTGGTATGGAGAGGTCGGCGGTGGCCACAAATGAGCGCTCTATTTAGTTTTTAACTTCTTATTCAGTTATAAATGTTTTTTGCTGATGTTTTAAAAAAGTCCCGGAAAAACTTCTTCAGAAACATCAGCAAAACTCTTTTCGCGATCGGCGAGGTATTCATTCCAGGCAGCGCTATCCCAAATTTCAACGCGGGTGTTTGCGCCAATTACTACGCACTCTTTTTCCAGGCCCGCATATGTGCGAAGTCCTTGTGGGATAGTCACGCGACCTTGGCGATCAGGAATTTCATCGTGGGCCCCGGCAAACATCACTCGTTGGTAATCGCGAGCGCTCTTTGCAGTCACAGGTGCTTGCCGCAACGTCTCGGTAATCGTTGCGAATTCAGTTGCCGGAAATACATAAAGGCATCGCTCTTGTCCCTTAGTAATGACAAGGCCGGAAGAGAGCTCTTCCCGGAATTTGGCGGGAAGGATTAGGCGACCTTTTTCATCAAGGCGCGGTTCGTGTGTACCGAGAAACATCTCTTTCGAACCCCTTCCCCAAGTGGCGTAAGCGTGAAATTCCCGCTCAATTCCCCACTTTACACCACTTTCCTCCTTTTTTCACCACTTTCTGCCATTATTTTCCCTCCCCCTCCCCTCATGAACTGGGCTGAAAATGGGCGTAAAAAAGCCCCGACCGTAGGGTCAGGGCAGGTGCCGGCTTACTTACTTAGATATCTCGCTGGTCCCATCGATCCTCAAATCGCTTGGAGAGTGATTTACGCGAGGATTTAACACGTGGAGCGCTCTTGGTCACTGCGCCAATAGAGCGGATGAAGGTAAGGACTCCGGTCAGGGAGATAAGGAAGCCCACTACGCCCACCGGGGTGGTCTTTGAGATCAGGGCCGCAAATATGACGCCAATACCTAGTACGACCAGGGCAAGTGCGAGCAGCAGGCGCGGCTTGGTCGCCGTCATGGTGGAGCCAGCCAACTTTGACTCTAGCCCTGGGTCATCAGTTGCCAGGGCAGCTTCCATCTCGGCCAGTAAGCGGCGCTCGCGATCAGATAACGACATATACACACTGTAGAACACTTCTTTTTCTTGCGCTACTTACGCCTCACTTTCGCCCGAATCCCCTGTAATCAGCCGTCCTGGCCGCACGCTGCCCCTGCCAAAACGGGCTTTCGCCTTATCGATAGCGGTATCGGCATCACGCCACCCGCGCTCGCGCGCTCCGAGTTCGAGCTGCACCGGTGCTTCATCGAGCAAATTACTCAGTGAGACCCCAACTAGGCGAATACGTGCACCTTCATTGTTAAGGGCTAGATATAACTTCTTCACAATTTCATAGGTCTCGTGTGTTCCATCGATTCCGATAGGCAAAGTCTTGGCCCGACTGAGTGTTGTGAAATCTGCAAACTTAATCTTCATCGTCACTGTCTTGGCAAATAAGCCTCGTTCTCGCAAGCGCGCCGTTGCCTTCTCTGCCATGCGCAGGAACTGCGCCAATATCTCCTCAGGGCTATCGATATCACGTGCAAAAGTTTCTTCATTGCCAATACTTTTCTCCGGTTCATCTGGAATCACATTTCGATAATCGCGTCCCCATGCAAGTTCATAGAGTGATTCACCTGTGGCATCTCCTAGTGCGCGCACGAGAGTAGATCGTGGAGTATTTGCGATGTCAGCAACCGTGTGAAGACCAAGTCGATCTAATGATTCAGCGGTCTTGGGGCCCACGCCCCATAGTGCCCGCACGGGAAGTGGATGTAAGAACTCCAGGATTCGATTAGATTTGATCTCCAGCATGCCATTAGGTTTGCAGTGCTGGGATGCCAGCTTTGCAATAAATTTAGATTGCGCGATTCCCACCGAACAAGTAATTCCTTCTTCTTGCTCTACCTGCGCGCGAATCTTGGCGGCAATCTCGCGGCCATCACCAAATAGTTTCTGCGCACCTGTGACATCAAGAAATGCTTCATCAAGTGAGATGGGCTCAACAAGGGGTGTGAAGGAGTTAAATATCGTCATCACTCGCTCTGAAATTTCGGCATAGCGATGATGTTCGGGAGCGATAAAGATGGCATGGGGCGCCATCCGCTTTGCTCGTCCCACTGGCATAGCAGCGCGAATACCAAATTTACGCGCTTCATAATTTGCCGAAAGAACTACGCCGCGCACACCGGCGCCAACAACAAGGGCCTTACCTTTATATTGCGGGTTATCGAGCTCTGCCACAGATGCATAAAAAGCATCCATATCTACATGCAAGATTGTTGCTTGCGCCAGCTCTTCACTCATATCGCCACACTATCTCTTTGCGCACGCCATTTTTCGTAGGCCAGGCTTAAGTCCCATACTGCTGTTGCCCGTATTGATATGCCGCGTGCACCTGTGCGTCGAGTTTGCCCACGCACCAAAAGCAGCGATGTGGAGTACAAGGTAGATGCATGATCGACTTGGGCATCAGGAAAGAAGGTGGAATCACTACATCCATAGCCATCATCTAAGGTAAGAAAGATAACGCGGCGACCAGAGCGCACCGGCGGAGTTTGCAAAGCAACTTTCACCCCAGCCACAAGTACCGAGGACTTCGAACGTAGTGAAAGTAAATCCGATGATTTCACCGCCCCAATTGCATTAAGAAATGGTGCATAGAAGCTGAGCATATGTTCGGTGACATCCATACCTAGATGCTTTATCTCGTTACGCACTTTCTCGGCCGAGTTCATAGGTGCAAGACCGCTACTTTCCAGTGCAGGCGGTGCGAAACCAAAGGTGAGTTGCGAGCCAGGAAGGTGGGCAACAGTTGATTTCTTCAGATCAGTAAAGTGCAGCAATAGATCGCGTTGATTGCTATGAATTGAATCAAAAGCCCCGGTGAGAATAAGGTTTTCAATTACCGGAGTTGATGCGCCAGATCTGCGATAGAAATCAGCTAAATCGATATAGGGCTGGCCGCCAATGATGGATGCAATCTCTTTTGCAGAAATTCCAGCAACGGTGGCGAAAGCGATACGGATTGCATCACCATCGAGTGTGCGCTCCACGTGATAATCAGCAGCTGATTTATTGATATCAAGGGGTGCGATACCCACACCCAGTTGGCGCACTTCATCAAGCATCAGCCGCTTTGGATACATACCTGGGTCGTGCGTTAAAACCCCAGCCATAAATGCAGCTGGGTGATGGGTCTTAAGCCAAGCAGATTGATATGTGGGCAGGGCGAAAGCGGCAGCATGCGCTTTACAGAAACCAAAGGATGCAAAGGCGCGCAATACTTCCCAGATTTCAGTGACAACCTGCAACTCATATCCGCGCTGGCTTGCAGCAGGAAAGAACCAGTCGCAGACTTCTTGCTGACCGCCCCTATCCCCCAGCGCTCTACGTTTCTCATCAGCTGCCGCAAGTGAGATACCTGTCATCGCCGAGATAATTGAAATGACTTGTTCGTGAAAGACCACAACGCCTTCAGTTTCAGAGAGTATGGGAAGCAAGTCAGGATGGATGATGCGTGCCGGAGTAAAGCCATGTCTGGCCTCAAGAAATGGCCGGATCATGTCGCTCTTGACCGGCCCTGGCCGAAAGAGTGAGATATCAATAATCAGATCACTAAATGTGCACGGCTCTAACTTGCCGACAAGTTCGCGTTGCCCGGGGCTCTCTACTTGAAAGATACCGAGGGTGCGCGTTGATTGAATAAGGTTATAGGTATCAGCATCATCGAGTGCCACGGCATCGATATCAACTTGCGTACCTTCGACTCGCTTTATCTCATGCACGGCATGTGCGATAGCAGATTGCATCCGCACACCCAAGAT
>Ga0209135_1000191_pt1 | contig 21858 bp, 30 predicted proteins | sample LauGreSBDMM110SD_4_FD_187570 | JGI IMG/M metagenome (GOLD analysis project Ga0209135, IMG submission 187570) | Freshwater lake microbial communities from Lake Michigan, USA - Su13.BD.MM110.SD (SPAdes) (version 3) | ecosystem: Environmental > Aquatic > Freshwater > Lake | place: Lake Michigan... | reverse complement strand
TAATTGATTTATATAGGTTTTTTACGAGCCTAGATTTCTGTTAATCCGTAGGTCCCTGGTTCGAGCCCAGGTCGAGGAGCCACCTAAAAACGCATGGTCACAAGCCATGTTTTTTCCTTTTATACGCCACTAGTTGTCGCGCTGAGGGCCTTTGGGTGACTTTTTGCCCTCAAATTTCATCGAGTTATTGCACGTATATTACACGGTCGATGGCCGCAGTCAAGAGGTTTTCGTCACAGCCTGAACACTACCGCAGTGACGTCATCTCTTCGTGCATTGGTGCCCTGCCAAGCAGCAAAGTCACTCTTCATGGCTCCCGTGATTTCTTCAGCTGTTTTGGTAAAGTTTGCTTTCAACACTTCCTCTAGCCTACGATAACCGAATGAGGTCTTTCCATTGGTACCACCAATCTGGTCTGTGAAACCATCGGTCACCGTCACCTGCTTCTAAAGCCAGATCGTTGAGCCTCAGCTAAAGTTTATATTTTAATTTTGTTTTGGAAGCGCGTAAGCACTGATGTGAGCTGCGCAGCAGCATGGACGGCGGCTTGCCAGCGTTCAAAACGCTCAGTGGGATTGTCCGGGTAGTCGTGGGTAAACTGGTTGCGGATTTGGCGCAAAGTTTGCCAGTCATCAGCGCTTGCTAGCCAGCCAAGTTGCTCTAGCCTGGCAAAGCGGTCTATGGCTGACATGGGTGCTACATCCTCGCCCAGTGCTTTGAGCACTGAGGGCATCAGCTTTGCGCCCATGTCATCTTGCAGTCGGGTGTAACGGTAGGCAAATTGATCCAGCAAGCGGCGGTCTTGTTTGCTCAGGTTGGTGTAGTCATCCACACCCATGGCCCGTGCTTGAATGTCTTGTAAGGCATCTTGAAGCGCATCGGCATGGCCTTGGCACAAAGCCAAACTTTGCTGCAGCGCCATTTGTTCGGAAGTTTGCTTCATTGGAGTTTGATGCCTGTTCTGTGGGCAACTTCAACAATGGGGCGTATGTCCTGAGGTTGCTCAACAATAAGGTCAATTTTACGCTCCCCTAAATGCCGTTCAAGAAGGGTCAGCATTTTGATTTTTTGCATAAAACCCTGTTGTCGCACAGAGGAATCTGAGGCTGTATGCATTTGTGGGCACACCAATAGGTCAATATCGCCACCTTTTTTGGCATCATCAACGCGTGAGCCAAACAGCCACACAGATGTTCCTTGGCCAAATACAGCAGTTGCGGCCTGTCGAATGGCCTGAATTTGGTCGGTACTAAGACGCATGTTTAATCGACCTATCACTAAAAGAGTTCCAATCAATCATAATTTGATATGAATTTGGCGTAGCTGCATCAATTACATTCACGATTGCAGCGACGCTTTTCTGAATGCGGGGCCAGCTGGTGGTACTTAGAACAACGATCGCAATTTTTCTTTTGGACAAGTTCTGCTGATAGGCAAGGTTTGTATCTGTGGTGACAAAAACTTCAAACCCGTTACTTTCTGCAGCAGCAAGAAGTTCACCATTCTTTAGAGTTGCCCAGCCCAGTTCATAAGCTGTTGACACATGAAGTGAAGTGAAATGCGTTCTTAATGGAACAGGTGTTCCCTGATCAAACAGGACTTTCAAGGCTAATGCACAGCCATTGCACTTTTAGCAGCATGTTCTAAAACGCTGCGTGCATGGATTAATTCAACACCTGGAAATAGTTCAACAAACTCGTTGATGGTGACGCCGTCTTCTAAATTTTCAAATAAGGCCACAACCGGAACACGGGTGCCACGAAACACCCAGGCTCCACTAACCAGCTCGGGGTTGAGTTCTACACAAGGGCAAGTGTTCCAATCAATCATGGGCAAATGTTAATTCCTCAGGGGGATAAATGCAACCTCAATACCCATGAGCCCGGGTGCTGCTTTTCATTGCTCGTTGTATTGCACGGCTTCGATGTTAGGTGTCCAAGTATGGAGTCGAACTTTTAGGAAATTTAGTTCGAGTCCCGGTTGTGGAGTCCAAGTTTTAGGGTCAAAATTCGGGGGTCAAAACCTGACAAACTAGGTTTTTACTTCTCCAGTTGCAATATGCAACTCTTGGCCAATTAGACGCAACATTACACGGTTATCAAAATCGTATATAAGCCATTGATTTATATAGGTTTTTTACGAGACTTGATTTCTTTTAATTAGTGGTTATATGGAGCAATTTAGGTCGAGAAGCCAATTAAATGAACCCCTTTTGCAGGAATGCTTCAGGAGGTTTTCTTAGGGCTAAGAACTCACTCCTTAGTCATACGCTTGTAAGATCAATTTAAATACTCAAAAAAATTTTGTCTAAATATCATTAGAGGATTCAGCATGAAAGTTGGCATCAATGGCATGGGTCGTATCGGTCGTTTAGCTTTGAGGGCAGCAATGGGTGCAGCAGAGCGCCCTGAAGATGATCCCCGAGGATCGAACCGACTTGATGTTGTTCATGTCAATGAACTCAAAGGGGGAGTTGTCGCAACGGCTCACCTGCTCGCCTTCGATTCCGTTCAAGGCAAATGGAAAGCAGACATTCGCGCAGATGGCGATGAAGCCATTCTGATCAAAGACAAACGTATTCGTTTCACTTCTTACGGCACCTCTGCCGAAATTCCATGGGGTGAATTGGGCGTAGAGCTTGTGCTCGAATGCACAGGAAAATTTCTCACACCTGAAACCATTCAAGGCCACCTAGATCGCGGTGCAAAGCGCGTGATTGTTGCCGCACCAGTAAAGGTTGGTGGAGTACTAAATATTGTGGTCGGCATCAATCACGAGTTGTACAACCCTGCCAAAGATCACATCGTCACAGCAGCATCTTGTACAACCAATTGCTTGGCGCCGGTTGTCAAAGTGATTCACGAAAACTTGGGCATCAAGCACGGTCAGATCACAACCATCCACGACCCGACCAATACCAACCTGGTTGTGGATGCTCCGCACAAAGATTTGCGCCGCGCACGCAGCGCTATGGTGAGCTTAGCGCCAACCTCAACGGGCAGTGCCACAGCGATTGCACTAATCTACCCTGAACTCAAAGGCAAACTTAACGGCCATGCGGTTCGTGCGCCTGTACTCAACGCATCTTTGACCGATTGCGTCTTTGAACTTCAACGTTCGACCACAGCAGAGGAAGTCAACGCCCTTTTTGAAAAAGCTGCAAATGGACCATTGCTCGGTATTCTGGGTTACGAAACACGTCCTTTGGTCAGTGCTGACTATGCACGTGATACCCGCAGCTCAATCATCGACGCGTTGTCGACCATGGTGACTGACGGAACTCTCCTCAAGGTCTATGCCTGGTATGACAACGAGATGGGCTACGCATGCCGAATGGTTGATTTGGCCTCCCATATGGAATCAGTTGGTATCTAAGATGGAATCAACCAACCGTCAACTTCCCGTCGTAGTTCCTGCCGTGAGAAATTACATGATCGTCACGGCAGCCTATTGGGGGTTCACACTCACTGATGGGGCACTGCGCATGCTGGTGCTTCTTCATTTCTACAAACTGGGTTACTCACCCTTAATGCTGTCTTTGTTATTTTTGCTCTACGAAGCAGCTGGCGTGCTAGCCAATTTGATTGGCGGCTGGTTGGCGACAAGATTTGGTATTGCACGCATGCTCACTGTGGGACTGGTGACTCAGATTATTGGATTCATGCTCTTGTCGCAACTTGATCCGAGTTGGACTGCGGCCATGTCTGTCGCATGGGTGGTCATTGCTCAGGGTATTTGTGGTGTTGCAAAAGATCTAACCAAAACTGCCAGCAAGTCAGCGATCAAAATTACTCAGGCTGAAGCCAAAACCCAAAGTAATGGTCAGCTGTTCAAGTGGGTCGCTTGGTTCACTGGAAGTAAGAATGCCATGAAAGGTTTTGGCTTTTTCCTTGGTGGCGTTTTACTGCAAGCTGTCGGGTTTCAGTGGTCGTTGATAGCCATGGCTGGATTACTGGCTTTGGTTTTAATCGGCGTCATCAGCAGTTTGCCTCCCATGATCGGTAAGAGCAAAGCCTCCAAATCAGCCAAAGAATTGTTTGCAAAAAACCAAGGCCTCAACGCACTTTCTGCTGCTCGCGTCGTACTCTTTGGAGCTCGCGATGTTTGGTTTGTCGTTGGAGTACCGGTATTTCTCTACTCTGTTGGCTGGACTTTCACCATGGTGGGTACATTCTTGGCAACTTGGACAATAGGCTATGGATTAGTTCAGGCCCTTGCTCCAAATATTGTCAAACGCAGTGAAGACGGCCTCTCGCGCGAAGTTCCAGCCGCTCGCTGGTGGTCCTTTACCTTAGCGTTGATCCCTGCTGCCATTGCAGTGATTGTCTGGCAAGACGTTCCTAATCTTGAGTGGTGGGTTGTGGGTGGTCTTGGATTGTTTGGATTTGCATTTGCAGTTAACTCCTCAGTCCACAGCTATTTGGTATTGGCCTATGCAGGTTCAGAAAAAGCAGCTGAGGATGTTGGGTTTTACTATGCTGCTAACGCTTTGGGGCGCTTCTTTGGAACATTGATGTCGGGCTTATTGTTTCAATGGGGGGGTCTGATTTATTCACTCATTGGATCTGCTGCAATGCTTTCCATATGTTGGATTGCCACTTTAAGATTGCCTACAAAGCCTATGCCGCAACTCGAAGTTAACAATTCGACGATGTGAGTTAAGTTGCAACGCCAAGACGGTAACAGTGGGTTGCAAAGACGCTTTGCGTTTTAGCGCAAATCTGTCCGTCTTCATTTGTCTGGCAAGGCCGCAGCTGAGTCATCAGATCAAGGATTTTCTGACCCGTGCAGATATCCACTCACTGAACACCACGGTGACCAGAACCAAGATCAACAGCATGGTAACTTTGGGCCAAGCCAAGGTGGCCAGTGCGCCCTCCAGCTTGACCCCGATCCCACCCGCACCCACCAAACCCAAGACGGTGGATTCACGGATATTGATGTCCCAGCGGAACACACTGATGCCTGCCAACGTGGGCGCTACTTGGGGCACTACTCCCCACGCCATGGTCTGCGCAATGGATGCCCCAGTCGCTTCAATGGCCTCCACCTGATCGGCGTCGATTTCTTCGATGGCCTCGTACAGCAATTTGCCAATGAAGCCAATGGAGCGCAAGGCGATGGCCAAGATGCCTGCCAACACGCCGGGCCCCAAAATCGCCACCAACAACAAGGCCCAGATCAACGAGTTGATGGAGCGAGAGGCCACGATCACAAACAGAGCCACCGGGCGAATGAAGGTGGCGCTCGGGGTGGTGTTGCTGGCGGCCAAAAAGGCGATGGGCACAGCCATCAACAAACCCAACAAGGTCCCCAAGGTGGCGATGTTGATGGTTTCCCACAAAGGCCACCACAACTCATGCACCGACGACCACGCGGGGGGCATCATGCGCGAGCCAATGTCTTTGAACTGGGCCGGTGCATCGACCACAAAAGCCCAAATGGTGTCTTGGGTCATGACCTGGAAGGTCCAGCTCACAAAAGCTAAAAACAAGACCCACAGCATGAACACCGCCAACTCAGACTTGGGCGAGCGTTTGCGCCACACAGCGGCTTTCATAGAGCTGCTCATTGGATGAACTTTCTCAGCCGTCCCGAGCTGTATTCGGCGAACATGACGATGACGATGATCACCCACAAAATTGCGGCTGCAGAGTCAAACTCATAGCGGTCCATGGCGGTGTTGAGGGTGGCGCCAATGCCTCCGGCCCCCACAATACCAATCACTGCCGACTCGCGGAAATTGATGTCGAGCCGGTACAAGGACAAACCCAGCAAACGGGGCATGACTTGCGATAACACCGCAAAGTCCAACACTTGCACATAGCCCGCACCCGTGGCTCGCAAGGCTTCGAGTTGAGAGGCTTGGATCTCTTCAATGTCTTCGGCCATGAGCTTGGCCATGAAGCCAATGGTTGCAAAGGTCAAGGTCAAGAAACCCGCGAAGGGGCCAAAGCCGAACATGGCCACCAAAAAGATCGCCACGATGATTTCGTTCAAGGTGCGCGATGCGGCAATGAAGGCGCGGCACACCAGATAGATCCAGGTCGGTGCCAGATTGCGCGAAGCACCCACGGCCACAGGTATGGACAGCAAAACACCCAAGGCAGTGGACGTCACCGTCATGGTCAGGCTTTCCCGAAAGCCCAGCGCGATATCTCCCCACCGGCTGGAAAAGTCGGGGTACATAAAGCCTTGCACAAAGGCCCAGCCGCGTTCCAGCCCCAGCACCATGCGGGCCCAATTGACATCGACCGAACCGATGGCCAGCACCAGGTAAATCAGCGCGCCGATGTAAAGCGCCCAGCGTGTGCGCGCACTGGCAATGAAGGGGGGTGGCGTCCAGGTGCGCATGGGCCGTGCAGCCAACGGCGGCGCCTCGGCGCTCATGCAGCTGTTAGGGCCAAGTTGTTTTCTGCACGGTCTTGGGTCGCCTCTGTAGTGGCTTGTATGCGCTGGGTGATAGCGGTCCAATCTTCATCACCATAAATTCGGGTTAGCACGTCCCGATCGACTTGCGCAGCCGGACCATCAAACACCACACTGCCCGCTCGCAAACCGACGATGCGTGGCAAAAATTCGGTGGCCAACACCACATCGTGGATGTTGACAATCGCGGCAAGTCCCCGCTCTTGGCAAAGCTCCAAAATCAAACGCATGATTTGGCGCGAGGTCTTGGGGTCCAAGCTAGCTGTTGGTTCATCCACCAACAGCAACTTGGGGCTTTGCATCAAAGCGCGGGCAATGCCCACGCGCTGGCGTTGCCCGCCCGACAGCGCATCGGCGCGCTTGTTCTCCATGCCGCTCAGGCCCACGCGCTCAAGCAGCGCGTAGGCCTGCTCGATGTCTTGGGCTTCAAAGCGGCGAAACCAACTGGCCCAAAAACCGGTGTAACCGAGCCGTCCCGACAACAGGTTTTCCATCACGGTCAAACGCTCGACCAAGGCATATTCCTGAAAAATCATACCGATGTGCCTTCTGGCCTGACGCAAGCCAGCCGAACCCAAGGCCCCCAAGTCTTGGCCATCCAGCTCAACACGCCCAGCACTGGGTTGGACCAATCGGTTGACGCAGCGAATCAGGGTGGATTTGCCCGCGCCCGAAGGCCCAATCAAACCCAAGACCTCACCCGAACCCAAAGTCAAACTCACGCCCTTGAGGGCCAAGTCGCCAGTGGGGTAGCGCTTTTCCAATTGTTGCAACACCAGCATATTCAAACCTTATTTGCAGGCGTAGCTGACGTTCATGGCCTGGTCGATTTCACGTACCACAGACCAATGCTGTTTGTAGGTGATGGGCATGAATTTCTCTTGTGGTGGCTCGGCTTTGTTGAACTCGGCCGCCAATGTGGTTCCCTCCCAATTGAACGAGAAGAAAGCTTTTTTGATCTTCTCAGCCAACTCGGGCTTCAAGTTGTAGACATGGCCGTAACCCGTGGTGGGGAAAGACTGTGACTTGTATATCACCTTGGTCTGCTCTGGCTTGACCACACCTCGAGATTCCATGCGCAACTTGACCGAATTGGCAATCGCTGCTGCGGGGTAGTCTTTGTTGGCAACACCCAAAATGGAGTTGTCGTGCTTACCACTGAACACCGGCGTGAAGTCTTTGTCCGCTTCCATCTTGAATTGCTGACGCATCAAAGCCGATGGGGCTTTGTAACCCGAGTTGGAGGTCTCGGACGTGAAGGCCATGCGCTTGCCTTTGATGTCTTCAATCTTCTCGATGCCGCTACCGGGGTGGGTGATGAACTCCATCTCGTAGCCAAAGCGGTTGTCCTTGGAAGCCATCATGGCAAAGGGCACAAAACCGGCACAGTTCACCGCAATGGGGTTAGAACCCGTGTTGAAGCCCGAGACATGCAAGCGACCAGCGCGCATGGCTTCGAGTTGAGCGGCGTTGCTTTGAACCGGGAAGAACTGAACGCGTTTGCCGGTTACTTTGGACAAGTGGTCCAAGAAGGGCGCCCAAACAGGGGCGTACACAGCGGGGTCTTCAACCGGGGTGTAGGCAAACACCAAAGTGGCGGGGTCGATCCACTGCTTGGAGTCAGTGGGCGCATCGGCCACCATGTCGCCGTTAGCGTCCTTAAAACGGGCATCCAATGCCTGCGCCTGGAAAGACACCAAGGCCACCACCCCCACCATCCAATTCAAAACATTCTTGCGCACGGTTCACCTCTTAAAGGAATAAGACAAAAATTTGACAGTACAAGGATACCGTGACAATTTCGTGTAGAAATAAAGTCTTTAAAAAAAGTTCTGTTAATCCGTAGGTACCTGGTTCGAGCCCAGGTCGAGGAGTTGCTCTCTACTTATGATGACGTCACTATGCTTCCTGAGCAATTGTTGAACTTTGTGCCTCTTTGTCAAGCAGCAATGGCATTAAGGACAACTGCCAATGCGCAACTCTCTTTGTCGCATGGGCATGGTGTCAATCAGTGTCAGTAAATTTTCAAGTGATGGCTGGCTTGTAAGCAACTTGACGTCCCCATCTTTGCCCAATAGCACCAGATTGAAACCCATATTTGGCACCGAAAATTTACGGCTCAAAAGTTGGTGATCATTTGAGCCGGCAATCAAGTCAATATGAACCATTTGTCTGTCATCAAATTCACACTGATATTGCTCGATTTGCTTCAACAACAAAATACGCTCAGGTGCTGACTTGGCATCTGAAAAGCTCAGGACAACTCTGCGTTTCCAAAGGTATTGCGTAAGTGGTTCAGCGTGCAACGAGCCAAACATGCAAATTGCGGTTATAGCTATGAACAAGAACGTAAATGGGGTTTTACGTGATTTGCTGAAATCGTATTCTTTTCTCATACAGTACTATTTAACGATACTGCATTATTAACTACACTTTATGAAAACCCGGTTCACTGACCAGTATCAATTGGATACCCCCATCGCCCTGGTGCCTGAAATGGCGGATGCATTGGCGGCGCAATCGCCACTCCAATTAACTAATGGGAACAAGCTTTAAGCCAGCACCGCAGTCAACGTTCTTTCGCCCAAAGCAAGTGTGATGAAGCCATGTGGATGCTCGTATCCACTTTAAGTCACTGCGCCAGAGAACTTTACTAAATTAGTTTGGTCATATTCTGTCCAACCATGGTGCGCCATAGCCTGAAGGTAGATGCTGCAGAGCAAAAAGAAGAAGAACCTTTTTACACTTTTGAAGATCAAATCACCGCCCTGCTGCACACAACCCAGAAACACATTGCCTGTGGGCATTCAGAGTTCTCCATTTTTTTCATCACACACACAAGCGAAGAGGACGATGCCCTGATTTGAATCCAATCAGATCTCAAGAAATGTATCATGCGCCTTTATGAACATCATCATCTTAGGCGCTGGCCGTGTAGGCGAAAGCGTCGCTGAAAGCCTGGTTTCCGAGCAAAACGACATCACCGTCATCGACCAGGATCCGATACGCCTCAAACTGCTCGAAGATCGCTTGGATCTGCGCGGCGTGGTTGGCAACGGCATTCAGCCATCCGTGCTGCGCGAAGCCGGGGCCCAAGACGCTGAAATGGTCATTGGCTGCGCCGCGGCCGATGAGTCAAACTTGGTGTTCTGCAAGATCGCCCACGACGTTTTCAATGTACCTACTACCATCGCCCGCCTACGGTCGCCTGAGTTCAACGAGGGAGATGAATTGTTGGGCAAGTCCGGTTTCGCCGTTGACCATGTCATCTGTCCTGAAGAGTCGGTCATGCGCTACATTCAGCAGCTCATCCAGTACCCTGAGGCCTTGCAAGTGCTTGAATTTGCCGACGGCCGCGTCAGTCTGATCGTGGTACGAGCAGCCGTCGACAGCCTTCTGGTAAACCACACCATTGCCGAGTTTCGCGACCGATTGCCGGATGCGGAGATGCGCGTGGTAGCCCTGTACCGGCAAGACACCCAGGTGGACGCATTGCCCGAGACCCGCATCCTGCCGGGCGACGAGGTGTTTGTGTTGGCTGATACCCGCAAAATCACATTGGTGTTGGCCGGCATCCACAAAACTGACCAACCCGTAAAGCGCCTGATGCTGGCCGGTGGCGGCAAGGTGGGCTTGCGTTTGGCACGCATTCTGGCTGACCAATACGATGTGAAGCTGATCGAACGCGATAAAAATCGCTGCGCATATTTGGCCGGCCAATTGCCCTCTAGCACCTTAATTCTGAATGGCGACGGTGCCGATGAAGACCTGCTGCACGAAGAAAATGTGGGCGAAATGGATCTGTTCCTGGCTCTGACCAGCGACGACGAAGACAACATCATGTCCGCCATGCTGGCCAAACGCATGGGCGCGCGGCGCGTCATGGCCCTGATCAACCGCCGTGCTTATGCCGACATGATGCAAGGCAGCACGATTGACATTGCGATATCACCTGCGCAAACCGTGATTGGCGAGTTGTTGGCTCACCTACGTCGGGGCGATGTGGTGGCTGTTCACAGCCTGCGCCGTGGCGCAGCCGAGGCGCTGGAGGGCATTGCGCGTGGTGACTTCAAGACATCGAAATTGGTCGGGCGCCGTGTAGAACAAATTAAAATACCCCAAGGCGTGAGCATGGGCGCTATCGTGCGTGGCCAGGGCAATAAAGCCGAGGTGTTGATGCCTCACCACGACACCCTGATCGAGGCCGATGATCACATTATCTTTTTCATCCCCAATAAACGCGATGTGCGTGCGGTGGAAAAACTTTTTCAGGTCAGCGCGACCTTTTTTGGCTGATGTTCACTTTCTTCGCACCCGTGCTGTCCTTGATGGCACGCATCTTGATCGCGTTCTCGGTGACATTTTTGGTGCCGGGCATTTGGGCCTGGTTTAAAGACCACCAAGATTTGCAATTGATTTGGTTGGCTGGTTTTGGCCTGACCGCTGCCAGCGGCATGGTGCTGGCAGCCATCACGCAGCGCCACCGGCGCGAACTATTGGCTAAAGACGGCTTCTTGCTGGTCAACCTGGTGTGGTTGGTGCTGCCCGCTTACTCGGCCTTACCACTCATGTTTTTGGTGCCAGAGATCACTTGGTTCAAGGCCTACTTTGAGGCCATGAGCGCGCTTACCGCAACGGGCGCAACGGCTTTGACGGGGCTTGAGCATTTGCCGGTTTCGGTCAATATTTGGCGCTGCTTTTTGCAGCTGATCGGTGGGCTGGGCATCATGCTGTTGGTGGTGGCGGTGTTGCCCATGTTGGGATTGGGCGGCATGCAGCTGTACAAGACCGAAATGCCCGGCCCTATGAAAGACACCAAGTTCACCCCCCGCATTGCCGAAACGGCGCGTGGCTTGTGGGGCGTGTACTTCTTGTTTTCTGGCGCGTGCCTGTTGGCTTACCGCTGGGCTGGCATGAGCTGGGCCGATGCCTTTATGCACATGTGCACCACCATGGGTTTGGGTGGTTTTTCTTCGTATGACGCCAGTTTTGGGCACTTCAACTCGCCCATGATCGAGTGGGTGGCCATCGTTTTCATGACTTTGGCGGGGATCAGTTTTGTGCGCTACTTTGTTGTGCTGCGCAGCCGCTCCATCTTGCCCATCAGTAACGATGGCGAGATCCGCACTTACCTAGGTGTCTTGTTGGCCTCCACTTTGTTGGTGATGGCCTTGCTGCTGGTCCATGGTGTTTATGAAGACGGGCTGGAAGCCTTGCGCATCAGTGCTTTCCATGTGGTGTCTTTGGCCACCACCACCGGTTATGCCGCCACCGATTACGCTCAGTGGCCTGTATTTGCCCCGATTTTGTTGATGTTCTTGGGCTGCTTTGCGGCATGTGCGGGTTCTACGGGTGGCGGCATCAAGATGGTTCGCATGATCTTGCTGGTCAAGCAAGCCCAGCGCGAGTTGGTGCGCATCATCCACCCCCGTGTCATCAACCCGGTCACGCTGGGCGGCGCCGTGATCCCCGTGTCGGTCATGACAGCGGTGTTGGGCTTCATGCTCATTTATGGCGGTGCCACCATGGGTCTGAGCATGCTGCTCTTGCTAAGTGGCTTGGACACTGTGACCGCATTTTCGGCCGTTATTGCCACCATCAACAACATCGGCCCAGGCTTGGGTCAGGTCGGACCCTCGGGCAATTACGGCGGCCTGAGTCCCTTCCAGTTGGGTGTTTTGAGTTTTGCCATGTTGCTGGGCCGACTGGAACTACTGTCGGTGCTGGTTTTGTTCAGCTCACACTTCTGGCGCAAATGAAGGCGGTATTTTTCTGTTGGAACAAGAAGAGACACATGCCTGATAACAAACAGGACCTAAATGCTGGCAAGAACCCCATGGCAGCTCAAATGGCCTGCATTGAACTTGAAAAGCAACTGACATTTATTGCTCTTACTCAATTTGGACTGCGTCAATGATGTGTCTTGTCCGAGCGGCCATGTCCAACTTGTAAAGGGATGCTTAAACGCTAAGTAGTCAGCTGCCCACTTGTTTGCCTGTGCTCACCAATTGCATTGCCGAAGCAATCAGTCCAGAGACTTCGGTTAAGTTGCCCGGCACAATCAGTGTGGTCTTGGCGTCTTGCGCAACTTTGGCGTAGGCCTGCACGGCCTGTTCAGCCACTTTCAGTTGTACCGCCTGATCACCCCCGGGTTGGCGAATGGCGCTTGCAATCCGCTCAATGGCTTGCGCAGTCGCGTTGGCCATTTCAGTTATAGCAGCAGCATCCCCTTGCGCCTTGTTGATGGCGGCCTGCTTTTCACCCTCTGAGCGAGCAATGAAAGCCTCACGCTCGCCAGTAGCGATATTGATTTGCTCTTGGCGACGGCCTTCAGAAGCTGCGATCAAGGCGCGTTTTTCACGCTCAGCGGTGATTTGCGATTGCATGGCCAGCAAAATTTCTTTAGGTGGAGTCAGGTCCTTGATCTCATAGCGCAGCACCTTCACACCCCAGTTGAGCGCCGCTTCGTCAATCGCGGCTACAACCTGCGAGTTGATGATCGTTCGCTCTTCAAATGTCTTGTCCAGTTCCAGTTTGCCGATCACGCTGCGCAGACTGGTTTGAGCCAGCTGGGTCACGGCAATGATGTAGTTGGACGAACCGTAACTTGCCAGCTTAGGGTCCGTCACCTGAAAGTACAGAATACCGTCGACCTGCAACTGCGTGTTGTCGCGCGTGATGCAAATCTGGCTGGGCACGTCCAGAGGGATTTCCTTCAGACTGTGCTTCTGGATCACCTTGTCGACAAAGGGCACCACAAAGTTCAGGCCCGGGGCCAGGCTGGCATGGAATTTACCCAGCCTTTCAACCACCCAAGCTTCTTGTTGCGGCACGACCTTAACGGTTTTTATGATGAACAAGACCGCAATGGCCAAAAGGACGATTGAAATTTCCATGATTTTCTTTCTATGAATCTAACCTTGACTTAAACTTTATGCAGCACCAAAGTATTGCCTTGGATATCTTGGATTTGATAAACACCTAGATCTTTAGAAATTCCTTTTGCACAAATGGCAGTCCAGTTTGCGCCTCTGTGCTTGACTTGTGCAGTGCCGTTGCTGAGCCATTCATGCACTTCTACTGTTTCACCGACATCCAAGTGTTGGGCAGGAACTTTTTCAGGGTGTGACTTTAGTTTTTGCAATACGTAAATGCGCCAAAAAATAGCAGCCAGTCCGCCGACTACCGATCCTGTGATGAGCTGTGTTGTAACGCTTAGTTGAGCATGCGCTGCGATGGCACCCGCTGTCGCGCCTATTGCGAGCATAAGCAAGTAGAAAGTGCCCGTCATCAGCTCTATGCTTACAAGTGTGCCTGCAATGATCCACCAAATGCTTGACTCGTTCATGGATGAGACTTCCCTTTAAATAACGTATCTCTAGCTTTCTATCTTGCCATGAATCGCCCCGGGTTTTGAGGAGGCTCCAAACTTTGAGAAGATGGAGCCATGAACACATATCCCCAAATAGCCCAATTACCTGGCTCACTTGGACTGTGATTGAAGCCAAATCCGGCATGTCCTTGATTCGAGGGCATTCTGCAATTGAAATTACAAGGAACTCCCATAGACTTGGGCATATTTGGGATTTTTAGACGAGGTCGTCATGTGCAGATGGGTAGCTTATGCGGGTCCAGAAATTTACCTTGAAGACTTGATCTTCCACCAAGAGCATTCCATTGTGAGTCAGAGCTTGGCAGCAACCCAGTCTGCATGGGTTACCAATGGCGATGGGTTTGGTGTTGCCTGGTACACCAAACGCACCACACCTGGACTGTTTAAAGACATCCTGCCCGCTTGGAATGACAGCAATCTGCGCTCACTTGCTGCACATATAAGAACTAGATTATTTTTTGCTCACGTACGCGCTACTACTGGCACAGCGGTCAATAGGAGTAACTGCCATCCATTTACGTGGCAAAACTGGACTTTTATGCACAACGGCAAGATTGGCAACTGGCATGACTGCAGAAAAGATGTTGAAGACCTCATTGACCATGTGCACTATCCACACAGGGAAGGCACCACTGACAGTGAAGCCCTATTTCTAGTTGCACTCAGCAAAGGTTTGATTAACGACCCAATCAACGCCATGCAAGCTACTTTGCGCGATGTCAACAAAATCATGGAAAGACACCACGCGGACGAACCCATGCGGATTTCCTGTGCTTTAACCAACGGCAAAGACATTTGGGCTTTTAGGTATTCCAGCGACGACCAATCCCCCAGTATGTACTTTGGCTCCCCCCACACACGAGCCAGCGAAAACGGCTTGCACCCCATTACAACCATTGCCTCAGAACCTTCTGACTCGGATGCAGCTCATTGGTTCAAGGTCGAAGAGCGCAATGGTGTGCATTGGACCGAGCATGGGTTAGAGCATTTCAAAATGGCAATTTAAAGAAACAACATGCCCTAAATAGATTTGGATTAAATTATGCTGAGTATCGAAAAAATCAATAGACACGCTGTATGAATAAAGTCGCAGGTGCAATCGGCAAATCGTTGGCCGTTTATCTCAGCAAAGAGCTCGAAATCAACGGCACAGCTCCACCATCCAACCCCTTGCATCTACAGGCTACTTTGCGACCAGGTGATGTACTGCTGATTGAAGGTAACACCCGAATAAGTGCTGCAATCAAATACCTGACCCAGTCCACGTGGTCTCATGCCGCACTTTACGTAGGTATGAATTTCAGCCTAAATGCACCCGAACACCACTGTCTTATAGATGCCGATATGGTGCATGGAGTTCGCAGCACTGGACTTGATAGATTTATGAATCTGCACACAAGAATCTGCAGACCCATAGGACTTAGTGAGCAAGAATGCAACGATGTTGCACAAGCAGCTATTGACAAAATTGGACATCAATACGATTTACGAAACGTTCTTGATCTAGCAAGGTACTTGTTACCAACGCCACCGGTTCCGACTCGATTCAGAAGAAGTTTATTGTCACTGGGCAGTGGCGACCCAACGCGAGCAATCTGCTCTACATTAATTGCTCAGGCATTTGAAGGCATTCACTACCCCATCATTGCCTTAGAGCACAAAAGGCCAGGTACATCAGCCAATGAACATGACTTTACAACTCAAAAATTTCAACCAAAGCAGTTCAAACCCAAGCACCACTCGCTTCTAACACCTAGAGACTTTGACGTTTCCCCCTACTTTGCCATCATCAAGCCAACAGTTGAGTGTGGGTTTGATTTTCGCAATCTTGAATGGGTTGAATAAATAATGCATGCACACCTACCAAGCTTCCGTCAAAGTTAGAGCCAACAATGGTCGCAGCCAAGTTGCCAAAGGATTTGTCGCATTTTTTAAAAATTTAATTGCGTCACCATACAGCAGTTGAGAAAATTTTTAGCATGCTATAAACTTAAACTACATTTGTAGCAAAGGAGTTTAAATATGGGTATGCCAGTAAGAATTGACAACAAACTATACGAGCAAGCAAAAAGCGAAGCCAAAGCTGAACACCGAACAATTGCTGGTCAGATTGAGTTTTGGGCAACTGTTGGGCGAGCTGCAATCGACAATCCAGAATTGCCAATTGATTTTGTTGTGCAAGCATTAGCTTCGATGAAAGAGCCACGCAGCGATGCAACTCCATTTCAGCCACGTAGTCGCACATGACGTATCAAGCAGTACAGACCCGCAGATTTGCGCGTCAATATAAAAAGCTGCATGACAACATTGCTTCTGATGTAGATATAGCAGTTGCTACAGTTGAATCTTCCCCGAAGATTGGAGACAAGAAAAAAGGTGATTTATCAGCCTTGTATGTTTATAAATTTCGAAGTCAGGGACAGCTTTACTTGCTGGGATACACAATCGGCGAGGGACTTAAATTGGTGTATCTTGAGGCAGTAGGACCGCATGAAAATTTTTACCGCGATTTGAATTAAGCGCTTAGGGCCTCAAGATCAGATTCACCCACCACATGCTGAACTAGCCAATCGCTACTTCAATGAATGTCTACTTAATGGGGGGAATGCCACAGACGATCCTATGAATCTTCGTGATGTCTTCATCAGAGTCGATTTCTTTCCATTTAATCTGTGTTTGAGTAAAGTTTTCCAAAACTTCGCCCAAGCCATTCAAATCCGAGAAAACAATAAAGGACAAAGTACTGAAATTTGATTGCGTACAATTTAATTTTTCTTGCTTTATAACTGACCAATTTCTTTTGGGGCCAGTCCCCGATTCAAGTGTTATAAAGTTTTGTAAAACTTCAATTTCTATGTAAGAACTTTCTGCATTGTTTGAATATTCGCCAATGTAGTGGTCTACCGTCATGCCCTTTGATCCTGGTCGCCAGGGTTCAATTTGGGTTGTAAACAAAAATCTCCACTCTGCCGACGCTGAAAAACACAGCAAAAGTAACCCCGATAACACCCACTTTTTTTGCATAGCTTAACTTTCGCCACCTTACATTTTCGACACACAAATCATAGGCCCAAGCTGTCTACTGCACCGTGGAAAGTCCACTTTTTGACCTAGGTGCCATGGGTCATTAACCATACATCAACCCTAAGTTAGGCGTCGTTAGAGCTGCAAAAATCTGCTAACGCGAAGATTCACTTCAGATGTCGCTGTCAAAATCACCCCCAAAATCGCTACCGTAGTCACTGGCGCTGTTATCGTAGTTCTGAGCCACCTGCTGGCCCGAGTCTGCGGGAGCGTTGGAGTGGTCTAGCGCTGTACCACTCTCTGGGCTGGTGTTTTGCCCCATCATGCTCTGAATACCTTGGTACAGCATCGAGCCTGCTACAACACCAACGGCGGTAGTGGCAATGGCGCCCAACATGCCTGAGCCCCAAGCGCTTGGCTGCGCTGCCCCTGCTGCCAGCCTGGTCGCAGCCATTGCATTTGCGGGGCTGCTTTGGGTGGCAGCCGGTTCAGCCCTGCCCCACGAATTCATACCACTTAAAAAGCCTGAAGGCTTTTTGGATTGATCTATTTTGGTCTGCATCTCAGTCATTTGTTTTTGAGCAACTTGCAGGGCCATTTCTAAACCCATGGCGCGCTGCACTAAAAGGTAAGCAGCGTCGGGCTGCCGCTTTGCAGAATCCGCAATCATGGCATTGGCATCGCTGTCTTTTGGTCCGGCTTGGGTGCTATTGAGCTGCTCTAAAAATTGCTCGAGTTGAAATTTTTCTTGGGGATTCATATTCTAATTTCCTAATTGATTAACTTTACTGACAACAGTTCAAATACCTTCGAAGTTACTTTTGGAAACACTTAGGTGGACTAAACGTCACCACTCGTCTTGAATCTATCAACACAGGCTCGCCTGTGCGTGGGTTGCGCCCTGGACGACCAGACTTGGAACAAACCTCAAAGAAGGCCTAGATATTTTCCTTGGTCTCACGTTTGATATGTCAGAGAAAAAATCTTCAACTTTTTAGAGCTTGCTTAATCTCAACCTCAAGCAATGATCTCAGGCTTGTGTGAATATTTTTTCCAAAATGAATATTTCTTTGACCTTGTGATAGGTTGATTAAATTACCTTTTTCGCTAGGTAGTATTCGTGCAAGACTTTTTAGAAAATTTTCTTCACGATATTCGCGACCAAACTTTGACTCAATATATACGTTCTTGTTATCCACTCTAAGACGCTCATAGTCATTGGCATGCAAAGTGTTGTAAAAATAAGCTGCTACCAAAGCAAAAACTTCTAGAAACGAAAATGGCAAAATCAAAGTGGCACCGAAGAAGTAAAAAACAATTCCTATAAAGATAGAAATTAATCCCAAAAAAATAAAAATAATTGCTAACAGAGCTGGAGAAATTGAGCAGTTTCTCTTTAGGTAAAACTCATATCCATAATCATTTTTTGTACCGATTTTAGAATTCACAGCAAATATCCCCGCCTACACGTCATGTCAAAGAATTAAAGTCGATTAAATCTTCTATAAGTGATTTGCTTAACTTTTTTTAAAACTATACCGGTTTGTTCTTTCGCTTTCCCCTTTTTTGCTAATTCCCTTAGTCAAATAGGTCGATGGCCGAAACGCTGCTTTTTGGCGGGACAGTTAGTTGTCATGCCTGCCGAGTGCGCTCTTATTAAGTTCCAACAGCATATTGGACAAAGTACTTTTTTGCTTCGAATCTGATGCCTGATGGATAGCATCCTCCAAAACGGTGCTGATATCTTCGGCCGCCACTAGCTCCATGTCCCAGTTGGGAAAAAGTCTTTCACGAAACTCATCTTCTTTGGTGAGTAGCACGACATCAGAGTGGCGAAGATCTGCAGAAATCATCTTATACAGACTGGTCACGTTGTCTCTGGGTCCTTCCAGCCATTGAAAGAAGATACCGCTGCCAAACACCAATAGTCCAGTGATACCAAATCTGGGGTTGTGTTTTTTAGCTGTGGCAATTATTTGGTCTAGCGTCGCTTTATCCATGTCATGCACAGCCCGGCTGCAATACACAATGTGATGGATGGACTGACCTGATTGACCTTCGTCGTTTTGCATTACTTGACTATGCCCTATGAAAAAATTTTGTGATTTTTGTTGCACACACAAGAATAAAACGCCGCAAAGACCCCTACTCTTTCTCTTGATTCAACCTGATCGAAGATCATCGATTTTTCAGAAATACATTTGAAACCAACCAACCGTCTGATCGTGTTTAGTTTGGGACCACCATTGGCCAGCCATTTGCAGCCCATTGGCTCATTCCTCCTTCGACATACCGGATGTTTTTATAACCCTGTTGTTTAAGCATTTCAAAAGTGACTTTAGATCCCTTTGCCACACCAGTCATGTGTTCGCTATTTTCGCGAATATCCACCAACATAACTTTGCCAGCCTCATGATAGGCACGGGCTTGATTTAGCGACACAAAATCACTGGCTACTGAATTTGTGCAGGCGGTCAAAGCTGTGAAAACAGAAAAAACAGCCACAAATATCCAGTGGCGAACAGGTGAGTAAGTAGCAAACATTTAAATAACTCCAAATAAAGTAACTTTTGATCAATATCGCTTAGGCGTTCTCAATCGTTGACGAGTTGACTTGACCGTCCAATTGTCCAAACCACGCCTAATCCTAAGGTAGTTCCTCCGTCTTGCAGATGCAAAGGGCTTTCGCGATTGACGCCGTTGCCGGAGAAGTCTGTTCGACTGAAAGCAAACATCCGAACATCTGAATTGAGTTTATGCGAGAGCGTCAATTGAGCGCGAGGTGTGATCAATCCCGATTTAGCAGTGTATGTACGACGAGATGAAGTTGCGTATTGTGAAGGAACGCCATAAAGGTATTGGTTGAATTGCTGATCACCATAAATCAACCCTAAGCTTCCTGACAATCCCCAGCCACGGCCCAAATCGCGTTTATCGTAAGTAAATTTGGGCTCGAACGTTAAGCCTCTGTAGTGAACTCCACTGTTGAATTCAAACACGCCGCGCAATGGCAACTCCAACTTCACCACAGAGTCTTGGCTGGGACGCGCCAAATTCAGTTTGGCACGTGGTCCGAACTCCAGCAAAAATCCTAATTCAGGCATACCGCTTCGCACTTTGACGTCGTCGCTGGAGGCGCGCAGTGCACCGCTGAATCCAATGTCAAATTCTGCAAATGCATTTTTAGCCACTCTGGCGCCTACCGTTCCCCCTGCGGCACGCCATACTGGCCCTCGATAAATGAACCATGGAAGCACCAGTCCTCGGCCTAAATTACCATCTGCACCCGGGTATGCAGGACCGGTGAGTCCAAAGCCGGCCAATCCTGCTTCCCACAATGGTTTTTGAACGCCTTCGACATCGGGTTCAGACTGTGCATGAGAAAAAGTAAATACCGTTAGGCATACTGCAGTCGTTATCAGCAAACGGAAGTTATTAAAAAGCATTCATATCACCCTTGATCAACTGTATCGATTATTAAAATAAGCCCACTACATCGTCAAGTCAACCAAACGTCGATCTTTGTGTGTTTTAATTATTTGGTCATTTTGTGGCAGCAAGACATAGATAATAGAAATTGAATTTATTTTTGATCATTCAGCCATGTATAAAAAAAGAATTCCTTTAATTGCCAATCTAACCATATCCATGGTGTTGACTGCCGGATTGGCTACCTTTTTAACAAACACTGCTCTCGCCCAAGATAATGCAGGATTATTGGAAACGGCTATAAAAGCGCCACACCGCTCGGACGCCAACCGGGCACGTGATCAGTACCGTCATCCAAAAGAGACGCTGCTTTTTTGGGGCCTGCAACCTAATATGACGGTGGTGGAAATCTCGCCAGCTAACGGATGGTATTCCGAAATCATTGGACCATTCCTTAAAAAGCAGGGCCAGTTTTATGCTGCTGTACCTACACTTACTGACAATATGCCAGAGGCTATGAAGCGCAGAGATGCCTCCTATCGCCAAATGTTGAAAGTAGCGCCAGAAATTTATGGCAATCCAGTCATCAACACTTATGACGCAAGCGCGCCTGTGTTTGCTCCAAATTCAGCGGCGGATTTGGTAGTTACTTTCCGCAATGTGCATAACTGGGCCAAAGCTGGACACACCCAGTCGATGTTCAAAGGTTTTTTTCAGGCCTTAAAACCAGGCGGTGTGCTTGGCGTTGTGGAGCACCGGGCAAAACCTGGAACTCCTCTTACCCAACAAATTGAATCAGGTTATATGACCGAACAATTTGTCATTGAGTCGGCTACTGCTGCCGGCTTTAGGCTGGATCGCAGTTCGGAAATCAACAGTAACCCACTTGATACGAAAGATCATCCAGGCGGTGTATGGAATTTACTGCCTAATCTTCGAGGTGTGGCCGAAAATGACAAATCCAAGTATCGCGCTATGGGTGAATCAGACCGAATGACACTGCGATTTACAAAACCTTGAGCGTTTTTTTTGTCGCAAGCCACCCGTTGAGGTAGCGCCATATGCTGCCTCGGCAACCCAGACCGCAGGCTAAGTGTTTATTTGTTTCTTTTGCTCTAAACAAGTCTTGCGTGCTTTGGATTTCAACTGATTTAACCAATTTTCATTTGCACTTTGCTTTTTGGGGATCTGACTTAACTGCTCTTTTGTTGCTTTTTCCAAGACGAAATCAGTTTCACAACTGCAGTATTGGTTGAAGTCACTGGCTTGTAATGACCGACCTTTGATATTTTTGTGCTGGCTCAGTTGCTCATTGGTGCAAGCTTTGTGTAATTCGTCAGAAAGTTCACTCGCAAAAGCCTGTAAACAGCAGTGCATAAAAAGGAAAACTAAAAATTTTGATGAAATGGTCATTTGTGAAAGTGTGATTGGTTGCTTGTAAATAATCTTAAGGCCTAGTAGTGGTTCTCATCATGTAGATGGAGGTGAAGAGACAGCAGGGACAGGAGGCAGGGGCAGGCCTTCTGCAATGGCTACTCGCTCTAGTGCCTTTTCAAACAACATACGCGCAGTGCCAGCAACTT